>Ga0076047_141_pt1 | contig 5798 bp, 5 predicted proteins | sample RifGroB1_FD_68144 | JGI IMG/M metagenome (GOLD analysis project Ga0076047, IMG submission 68144) | Parcubacteria (Wolfebacteria) bacterium GW2011_GWB1_47_243 | reverse complement strand
TGGCGAAACTGAAGCACTTTATCCAATATGGATTCCAATATGCTTCCTATCTCGCAGGCATCTTTGTCATCGGATATCTCCTTGTCTATCTGGTATATATCCCCATCACGATCAACTATCCGGTCGAAAAGCAGGTTGCCGATACAACGACCATTCTTACTTCCTTTGGTGGCGAAAACGGCGTTATTCCACCCTGCGAGATCACAAAACCCAATATGCGATGCCTCGCTCATCTTGATATCGAAATGGCGAAGCATTCCATCACTCGCCCATTTGCGCAATACACCCTTGGCGTGCTTATGGTCATCCAACGCGCATCTGGAGGCAATACCGGCTACTTCCTTGGCGAAGTATCCAATACCGGCTGGTGGTATTACTTCCCGGTCGTGTTCTTCTATAAGGAACCAATCCCCTCGCTCATCCTTCTCGGGTTTGCCTTGCTCCTTGGTATTTGGACATTTCTTAAAAAGTTTCGTAGCCCCTCATCGCTCAAGGAACGATTCTTTACCTATGTCAACCTAAATTTTGCCGAGTTCTCCATGTTGTCGTTCATCATCCTGTACTGGGCATATAGCATGAAGAGTCCACTCAACATCGGCATCCGACACGTATTGCCAACGATACCCCTCATGTACATTCTTGCAGCGGGGCGCATCAAGCAATGGACGCGACAGGAATTCGATTTTTCGCATGGCCTTCTTCGCAATCTCTTTGTTGTAATCATCGGTATCGTAAAATCATCATTCAAGGCCGCCATCATTCTATTCTTTGTCGTCTGGTATATTGCCGAGGCATTCCTTGCGGGTCCCTACTTCATTTCCTACTTCAACGAATTCGCCGGAGGCACCGCAAGTGGCTACCAAAAAGTCACTGATTCTAATTATGACTGGGGACAAGATCTGAAGCGCCTTGATACATTTGTCGAAGAAAACAATATCGATCGCATCGCCATCAACTACTTCGGTGGGGGCAGTCCGCGATATTATCTTGGTGACAAGGCGGTCGATTGGAATTCCACCATGGGAAATCCAAAACAGGAAGGCATTGAATGGTTTGCCATTTCGGTCAACAACCTACAATCAGCCATTGGCAATCCGCGCGCAGGATTCGAACGCAAGCCGGAAGATGAATATCTATGGCTGCTTAAAGAAAAGGATCCGCACACGCCTAACGCACGTGCCGGAACTTCAATCTTTATCTATCATCTCAAATGACAAACAAAGGCCGCTTATTGCGGCCTTTTTCTTTAGGTTGAGAGGATGGCATATGCCTGGATATATTCCCGTATTGCACTTACCCTCGTGAAGAGGTCCTTCTGCTCCTGGGTGAAGCTCTTGTACAGCGCTACTTCGATGCGCGCCTCTTCTGCCCGCGCACAAACATCGCACAACTTCGGAACCCCTTCTTCATCCGGCAACTTGAAGTTATGCACCTTGTGGCAATTTGAACAGCTGTAGTCCAGTGAACTATCCTGCCCCTGAATCTCTATCTTTCTCATCTCAATTCTCCACTCGTTAAGGTTATTACATCAGATATTTCTGTTCGTTTTTAATCTCTCCTAACTCGATGAGTTCGATCAGTTGCACCAGAATCATATCGATCTCGAGTTCATCGATAGCGCCTTTTTGATAGAGTGGGGAAACAGCACCAGCAATTCCTCCTCGTGCTTCAAGATGAGCCGCACCGCATATAGACATTCCACTCCGTCCGACAGAATTTCCTCCGCCTTGGTCACAAAGATATTGTCCGCCAATATAGGCATATATTCGTTCAGTTTTCCCGAATACATCTCCCGGGATTCCTTCAATAACTCGTCGATCACTCTTGAACACTCAGTCGTAAATGGGCCTTCGTACCCCATCTTACCCAATGTATCAATCGCTCTGATCTCGGCCATATCGCACCCCTCTCTCTTTCTGTGAATGTATCTGCTCGCATTGTATCAATATGCCACGTAAAATCAACCGCTTGTTGACAATCTATATACTTCAGCATATTTTATCTTCAGTACCACCATCTCAGCTAAAAGGAGACATTCATGCCTTAAATCCTAGTACTGGATAGCATAAGCGCCACACGCGCAGCTCTCAAGCTCAAGCCCATCGACTTCGCGGAACTCGAGGGTGTTCTCTGCGAATCAATCGCAAAAGCACTTACTGTTCCGTCTGTAAAAGGCGCCCAGCTAACCGCCGACGATGTCAAAGTCGACATCGTCACTTCGGTCAGCTACAAAACCGGCGCCAACAATCTTCGCATCCTGGTCTTCGCAAACGATTTCAAAAAACGTCGCGTTGGCCTAAAAAATCGCGCGCATATGATCTCTGATGCGGCAAAAGCTATCCTGCCCGATGATGTGAAGGGGTTCGTGTACATCCGCCTAGCACCTGCCGGTTTCGCCGAATTCTAACTACCTCGCACTCCTGCGTACCATTCAAAAGGCTCCTCTCCGGGAGCCTTTTTTATCATATCCTCAAATACTTCCTTACCGCGATATAACTTGATACAACCCCCAATCCGACGCCGAAGATAACCTGCATTGCTACAAATCCGAATAGGTTAGACAAGTAGTACGCCCATCCATTCACGTCCGGTACAAATATCTTTACGTACGGGGATGAGTAGAGTACTCCCAGCGTCACCACGACCGCACTCATAATACTTCCGATTAATCCATACACAACGCCTTGAACCATGTATGGCCCACGGATGAAGAAGTTTGATGCCCCTACGAGGCGCATAACTGACAATTCTTCCCGATTTGAATAGATCGCAAGCCGAATCGTGTTAAAGATGATCAATGCGGCGATAAGACTGATAAATACGATCAACAGCAATCCGCCTTGCTCCACCGTGCTTTTTATCTTCTTTAATCGATCGATGACGCCTACGTTTTGCGTATATGAAACCTTATCGGTTATCTCCCGGAATGTGTCTTTTTCGAGATATCCCGCAATTGCTTCGTAATCCTTCAGCTCTCGCGCCTTGATATTGAGCGATGCGGCCAACGGATTCACGTCGATCGCTTCCAATGCCTGGGAAACCGTTTCATCGTCCTTATGCTGCTCTCGGAATGTTTCTAGTGCCTTGTCTCGGGAAATATATTCCACTGATTTTACTTCGGGCAAGCTTTCCAGTGAGCGCTGCACCTCAAGCATGCGATCCTCCGGCGCTTCCGTCTTGAAATAGACACTGATGTCAATCTTATCCTGAATATCAGTTAATACGATATTCGCCAAGGAATTGAACATGATTAACCCGCCAAATCCAACCAATACCAGAAATACGATGGCGATGGTTGCCGTTGAAAGCCATCCATTTCTCCAGAATCCGACCAATCCATATTTAATTACCCGTGATAATGTAGTTAACATGAAAAATGAAAAATGAAAATCGGAAAATGGAGGGGATGCGATCAATACTTCGCCCGCTCATCATTCTCCCATCATCATTATACTAAAATATATTTTCCCTCTTCCTCATCTCGAATGACCCGACCGTCTTCTACGCTAATCACCCGCTTATTGATACTGTTTACGATATCCTTATTATGCGTCGTCAAAATTACTGTCGTTCCCAACTCATTGATCTTTAATAACAATTTGAGAATTTCCCATGTGTTAACCGGGTCAAGATTTCCGGTCGGCTCATCCGCAATGATGACGTCAGGATGATTGATCATTGCGCGCGCAATGGCCACGCGCTGCTTTTCTCCTCCCGACAATTCCCTTGGGAAGTTGCGCATCTTATCCTTCAATCCAACCATTTCCAATGCCTGTGGCACAAATTCCATAATCTCCTGCTGAGTCCTCCCGGCAACTTCCAAAGCAAATGCAACGTTTTCATATGCATTCTTGTTCGGCAGCAATCGGAAGTCCTGAAATATAACCCCCATCTTGCGACGCAAGAATGGCAGCTCATTCGGCTTCAGCTTATTCACATTGTATGAGCCAAAACTTACCTTCCCTTTTGTTGGCTTTTCTTCTCCAGTCAACAGCTTGATCAATGTCGACTTCCCTGCTCCCGACTTCCCTACCATTGATACAAATTCCTTTTGGTGAATGTGTAAATTAATATCCTCCACGGCGACCGTTTCATGGTCATCCATCTTATAGATCTTGGTAACGTTTTGAAAAATAATCATGACAATTGACCGACAACCTACAACCGACAACCTACAACGAGGAATACGGAGCGTATTGCCGAATACTAAATCTTCTCTTAACTGAGGTTAAGTATACCAAATTCGACCATACCGTGTCCAACCGACCCTAAAAAAATGGCCGCGTGAGCGGCCACTTTTATGATCCCAATTCGGCATCGATAAATTCATCCAGTTCACCCCCTAATACCCGCTCCGCTTGGGATGTTTCCACTCCCGTGCGATGATCCTTGACCATCTTGTACGGATTTAGCACGTATGAGCGGATCTGACTTCCCCACTCCACCTTCACGCGTGTCTTAAGGTCACCTACTTCCTTCGCCTGCTGTTCTTCCATTAATTTCACCAAGCGCGCACGCAACAGGTTCATCGCCAACTGGCGGTTTGCCATTTGCGATCGCTCAACGCGCGATGACGATACCAACCCTGTCGGAACGTGCGTAATGCGAACCGCCGTTTCAACTTTGTTCACGTTCTGTCCTCCTGGTCCTCCCGCGCGAGAGAATTCCACCTTCAGGTCTTCCTCGGGGATCACGAAGGCTTCCATGTCCACTTGTGGCAGATCTGGTATGACCTCAACCAGACAAAACGACGTATGCCGCTTGTCTTCGGCAGAGAACGGCGAAATGCGCACCAGGCGATGCACACCGTATTCCTTTTTTAAATATCCATATGCATATTTCCCCTTCACTTCGAATGTAACACTCTTGTATGCGTGGCGCGCCGTTTTTGACTGCTCACCTTCGCTTTCGTCAATGATCGTGAACTTCCATCCGCGCCGTCGGCAGTACCCTTCGTACATTTCGCATAGCATTCCAGCCCAGTCCTCGGACTCATTCCCTCCCGCACCCGCCTGGATCGTCACTACTGCCGCCTGTGCGTCGTACTTCCCGCCAAACAGTTTCTCTATTTCTATCTTGCGCAACTTTGCCTTCAGCGCCTCCAATGCGTTTACAATCTCCGACTCTTCCTTCTTATCATCGCTTAATAGTTCAATCATTTCGATATCTTCGCCGATCTCTTTAAACTTCTTTACCATTTCGTTTACCTCTCCCAGTTCTTTGATCTTCGCATCCGCGTTTTCACGATCATTCCAAAAATCGGCATCCCCCATTTCGTATTCAAGCTCCTTTACCCGGTTCGCCTTCGTCTCGATATCGAAAGAAGCACGCAGTGCTGCGGCTTCCGTTTTAATGTCGCTTAGTTGTCGTTTTTCTTCTTCTGTCATAAAAACATTTTTATCTGAGCCAGTGGCCGGAATTGAACCGGCGACCTACGCGTTACGAGTGCGTTGCTCTACCAACTGAGCTACACTGGCATATTGCATTACGCATCAATCTTTCAACGCTTCCCGCTGTACGATATTCGCAAGGGCACTATCGTGCCCAGTGCTCTCGTCGGTTGTGCAAAGAAACAAATGCACACCCGACGTTCCGCCGCGTTGCACGCTCTTTACCGCCTGCTGGCGAAAATCACTAGCAACGGCTCAAAGTCACAACGAAGCTACACTGGCATACAAACGACCTTCCCCTCACAGGAAGGTCGTTTGTCGCAAGATTTATTTGCGTGCTTCAATTTTGACAAATCCTGTGTATTTTTGCAACACCTCAGGAATGAGCACGCTTCCATCGGCCTGTTG
>Ga0076047_140_pt1 | contig 7128 bp, 7 predicted proteins | sample RifGroB1_FD_68144 | JGI IMG/M metagenome (GOLD analysis project Ga0076047, IMG submission 68144) | Parcubacteria (Wolfebacteria) bacterium GW2011_GWB1_47_243 | reverse complement strand
GAAAGAACCTTATGATCGTTTTTTGCCAAATATTTCAGGAAGTTTCTCAATGCTATTATATAGTAGCTTTGTGTTGACTTGTTATATTGATCGCCTCTCCCGTTCGAGGAACGCGCCAAGTGAAGACGAAAGTCTCTTACTCGCCCTATCGTTATATCCTCCTCAGTCCTAATACCTTCGGTATCGATAAATTTCTGCAGATACCTTCCATAATTCTCTCCCGTCTTTTTTGATCTGTTCTTCTCGATCTCGAGGTAATCCAAATATTCCTTTAGTAAGATATTAATATCCATTACAGATAGTATAGCAAATATTTTACGACAGGACATATGGGGTAATTTTTAATTTGTAATTTAAAATTTTTAATTACTAATGACAATTTCTAAGTGGAAGGCTCTATTTCCTCCTCGCATTTTCTGCTATTTTTCCGGCGCCCGCCCGCAAGAAGCGGGCGCCGGAGGGGATACAACTCATCTTCATCGCTTTATCACCAGTTGACATATTTTGTTTGACAGTTTTTAATATTGTTTCACACTTTTGTTTCACATTTGGCAAATTGCCGATATTTGTTTCACGTGAAACATTTTATCTCATATTCCACCCCTATCTTTTAATAAATTGTTTCACGTGAAACAATTTATCTCCCTTTTCTCACTGTGAAACATTTTTGTTTCACAGTCCTTAGAGCACTTTGTTTCACGTGAAACATTTTTAGCTATCTCGCCCCCTTTTTTTTATATCTTTTGTTTCACGTGAAACACTTTCTCAAATCTCCGCACCTAATTCCCTCTTTTTATGGTTCTTTTGTTTCACGTGAAACAAATATTAACCATTTTTCCACCTCCTTGTCTCCTAAATGTTTCACGTGAAACAAATATCGGCAGAATTGCCCCATAGTTATCCACATAACTTTGTGGATAACCTGGCAATAACTTCCGAGCTCTTTATTTCCAAAATATCGCCTTCCTATATATACTACTCTTATGATCACTCACCTTTCTGTTGGCTCACTTGGCGAAGCTTGCGCAGCATCTTATCTCCGTGACATTTCCTATTCCATTATCGAAACCAATGTCCGAACCTCCTTCGGAGAACTCGATATCGTCACGCGTGATCCCGACGGCACTCTTGTCCTGGTTGAAGTGAAGACGCTTTCTTCTCCTGCCTCCCTAACCCCCGAAGATAATCTTACCCGTTCAAAGTTCTTCAAACTTTCCCGAATGGCTACCTATTACGCAAATAAACATCCCAATCTTGTTCCACCCTCGAAGGGCTGGCGCATCGATCTTATCTCCATCATCCTTTTATCTTCTCCCTCACCTTCCTCGTATAAATTCGGCAAAAATTATTTTGACGTAGTACATTACAGTAATATTTTTTTATAACAATAATGGCGAGCCCGGAGGCTCGCCATTTTTTATTTCATTACATACCCCTGAACTACCTTAAGTAACTCGTCCAGGTTTATGTTTCCCAAGGGAGCTCCAAGCAACTTATCCACCCGAAGTGTAACCATTGCCTCCATGCACTGAACGCTCTCTGCTATGCCAATAACGACAATTCGTTCCCCGCAGGTGCTCCGTATCTTTTCCAGATACTTAAGGCTCTCGTAGTTGCCTGCCCCTTGTTGGACTACTAACGCAACTCCAATCTCGGCCCCTTGTTCATCTATTGCCCGGGAGAGAACCGCCTCGTCTTTCGCCTCAACAACATGTATGCCCGCCAGGGCAATAATCTCCGAGAGTATCTCCCGCGTACACTGCGCTCCTGCCCCACTCCTCTTTGGTACGATGCCTCCTTCGTAGCTGATCCGCTCGTCCCGCAAACTCGCCACATCATCCTGCATCACAACCAATACTTTTTGCATGTCCGCCTCCTCCTTTTTCATTCTTACTCGTACTACCTTTCTTATATCCATTTTTATCCGACCGGTCAACGCCTATATATCTAATACGTATTTCGGACGAAAATTAGCACCAGAGCGATCTGTCATTCTGATCCGTCAGTCAACGGATTCAGGATCTTGTGGCAAGTACACGAGATTCCGGATCACTTCGGCAAGCTCAGTGCGAGACAAGTCCAGGATGACCATGCGCTTGGTGTGTCATTTTAGCCTTGAGCTAAAATCTATTGAGATGAAAACTCCCGCCTCTTCAGAGATGATCGATGGGCTGAAGCGTGATAATTTTAAACGATCGACCAAAGCCGATAGTTTTACTCCCGGGGATGAATGGTGATACAAAAAAATAGACACGATGTTTTTATTTCGTGTCCACTTTATGGGGGTCATTTTATTTGGGGTATTTTCGCTGCGCTCAGATGGTTCCCAATTCGATTGACCAAACGAATAGCTTCGTGTCATTAAGCGGTATGTGTGCAAGTACCTTTTTATCCCAAATGCCATCGCGTAATGAGTAGGCAAGCAGGCTCTCTTGCTGGTGTGAATATACGACAATGTCATTAACACCATCTTCGTCGATGTCCGTAATGAGGGTAAAGAGCGAAACATCCCCAAATGTATCGACCGAAGACATGGTTCCATCAGTAAATACTATGATTCCGGTAGGGGTCGTTACGATAATCGAATTTTCCCCCGAGCCGGTTACATCGGCAATTGCGAAGGAAGGCGAGAATGCTATTCGACTATGAACCACGAGTTGTTTCGGCGTGAGAAGAACTTTCCGTGTGTATAAACCTTTTTCGTATATATATGAAACAAGCGTGAGCGGGCGATCCTCACAATTATTGCACGAAGCATACTGAGNTGTAACTTCCCCCCCCATGCATCTATTTGACCCATCACCTTTGCCGTGGTCGGGGTTGCGATGACCTCATCCTTGCCATCACGATCGAGGTCGGCCATCAATACATCGTGATTTTCGGTAGCGCCCTCCCCGTACATCCGCTGTCCAAGAATAGTCTGCTTCCATATGCCCTGCACGTGCCGGAGAAGAATCGTCTGTCCATTTTTATGCGTGCTCACGGCAAGCTCCCGTTGACCATCGCCATCAATATCTCCTTTTGCCAGCTTACGTAAACGAAATTCGGGCGTGGTAGCAAAGATGGCTGATTTCCAATCCTGACGGGGAGTAAGCGTATGGAGCGATCCCATCGTTGCGGATAACAACTCATCATGCCCATCTCCGTCCGTATCAAAAAATGTTGCATGGCTGATGAGCGTAGAAAATGGGATGATTTCGTGCGCAAAATTACGCGATGGGTGCACGACAACGATTACCCCTTTACTTTCCTGTGCTCCGTTCGTTGCCGCGCCAATCACAATAACCTTTTCGCCGGATGGGCGGATCGGTTTTTTTGTAAGGGAGGGGGGAAGTGACTGGAGCGGCTTTGGCGTGACAAGGGTTTCTGCAACCGATTGAGAAGGTGGGGCATCCCCACTCTCCAAATAGCCCATTTCAATAAGACGCTCTTCGACCCGTGACGCAAGCGTGTCAATGCTTGCCGTTGGCGCGGAGTGCGTTGAGCGGGATGCAATTTGCGATCGAAGCGTGGGAGTAACGTAGAAAACACCACCAACCCCGGCAATGGCGGCAGTAGCGAGAAGTCCGATAAATGATGTGCGCTGCATGGGTAATAAAAAAATATGATATACTCTTCATTATACGCAAAGAAGTCATATGAACAAGCACGGCATTGTGGTGCAGCAGCTTGCATCGGTATACAAAACATCAGGTAGAGGAATCAAAGAAGCTACCTTTTTAGTGGAACCCGGCGAGATTATGGGGATTTTGGGGTCGAATGGATCAGGGAAGTCTACGCTCATACGAACGCTTGCAGGGTATCAGAATCCTACAGCGGGTTGGTATACGATAGGGGGTTACGATTCAAGAATCGCAGAAGCTGCAGTTGGAAACGAAGCGGGGATTGTATTCGAGACAAGTTCCTACTTCGAGGATCTGACGGGGAGGGAAAATATTGCCTTCGTAAATAAATTATATAAGCAGAAAGCGTTTGATGAAGAAATCGTAAAGGAATTATTCCTGAGCGACGCACTCGACATTCCCATGAAAAATTATTCGTTTGGAATGCGGAGAAAAGTCGACCTTGCGGAGGCAATACTGCGAAAACCAAAGGTGCTTATACTCGATGAGCCTTTTACGGGGCTTGATTACGCGTCGAAATATGTGGTGCAAGAACGGCTACAGAGACTGGCGCGCGAAGGATCTGCGATACTGCTCACTACAAACGAGATCACGGAAGCTGAATCTATATGTGATACGGTGGCATTCGTACATCAGGGGACTATTATCAATAAAGAAACGGTGACTGCACTCCTTGCGGATATTGTCGATCTGCAAGAGATAGATCTCCACCTTAAGAATTTTATTGCCATACAAAAAATCGGAGAAATAAATGGCGTCAAATCGGTAGCGGTAAAAGATGGGCGCGTTCGCATGAGCGCGGAGCGTGGAGCACTTGCGGAAATCATACGAGGCATCGTGGATGCAGGGGGGGATATCTGTGATATTCGGATCAATCGGGCAACCTTAGCGGATGTCTTTTTGCAAAAGACAGGAATACACTTGCAATGATACAGTCTATTATAAAAAAAAGAATGCAAACGATAGCAAAGCGGCGAGGGTTATTTATATTGCGCATGGTCATTCCCGCAATCGCAGTCATACCGCTTATGGCATTGCCGACCAATGTATTTTTTGTCGCTTCGGTAATAACCATACTTACGCTCATCTTCGGAATATTTGGCGTGGGGCAAGCGCTGGGAGAAGACAGGGCAAAGGGAGCATTACAAACGATTGCGGTTGCGCCGATACGTCCGGTATATGTTGTGTGGGGTGAAATTATTGCCAACACCCTCATAATGACAGTGCAGTTTTTGCCGCTACTCGCAGGGATTTGGCTACTATCGCCGAGCGGAGCGGGAGAGGCAATTGGAGCGCATTCATTCGCATTCCTTTCTACAGCGCTCTTTGCAAGTACGGTCGGCGTATTACTTGTGCCGTTTGTCGCGGAAATGAGGACGCTATTGTTTGCGTCAAGCATGTTCGCAATACTTACGGCTTCTGGGGTTCTTGTCCCCTTGCGGTCGGCAACACAACTAGCGATCGCGAAATGGATACCAGCAACCTATCTGTACCAAGGAACGATGCTGCTTTTCGGAAAGGAATCGATCGTTTCTACCGGAGAAATACTATTACTCAGCATATTTCCAACACTGGTCATACTGGCGGGGGTCGAACTCATAAGTAAGCGCATAATACGATGAAAAAAAATACTTATAGAGTTGCGGGAGGTGTCGCGTTGCTCGCGGCAATATCGGGGATACTCTGGTATGGCTCGTATACACTCCGGTGGCACCTCTGGACACAGGGGATCGCGATATACGATGACGGGTTTCGCGTGAGCGCGTATGATGAATTCTTTTATGGCGGAAATAAAAATATCGAGCTGACTGCGAAAAGCAACGAGGATATCATTCGCATAAAAATAATAGACCGCGTCACTGAGGAGGAGGCGATAAAAAGGACGGAGGGTATTTTTCAAACAATGGATGCGCACTTTGCACCAGAGGAGATTCTTGGAATTTACGCGGACCTCATCGCAGCCGTAGCACAGGTGCCAGACCAGCTTAAACCCCAAAAAGAAACGGTAGAAATACAAGGGAGGGAAACACCCTCCTTCCTGGCATTCGCAGATCGCTATTTCTCCTATATGGTGATGACTGAAGACCAGGCGATCTACAAGGGAATGCTAACATTGGTATATTGTCCCGAAGCACAAAAACTTGTTAATATAGAAATACTTTCGTCTAAACATACATTCGGTGTCGACCGAGCAAAAAAACAACTGGAAAGTTTTACGTGTAACTAACATTATGGAATTTATAAAAAAATACAGAACGGGTATCGCAGTGGCAGTTATTATTATCGCATTTGTGCTTATTCAGCAATATGGCATACCTAAAAAGGAGCAGTATGTATTCGGGGGAACGCTTGTTCCAGGACAACTTATCGCATATAAGCTCGAGGATGGCACATTTATAAAGCAGGTGATTGATGAAGTGGGGGAAGAATCGATCTTTGACATTAAAGTTGGCGACGTGAAAAATAACGGTGTTGCCATGGTTGTCGCAACAATCAACAAACGGACATATGACAGCGATCATTGCGCGATAAAAATCTACGAAAAAACAAATGATGGGTTCAGGTCATCCGTCGTGGATTCGATGGGCGAGCCATTCTGCCGAGATATTGAAATAGGCGATGCGTACAACAATGGCACGAACTCGATTGTCATCGCAACACATGGAGAGGGGATGGTTATCGTATACACATGGAATGAAGGCGACCAGCAGTGGAAAAAAGATGTGGTAATGCAAAATATCACGCGGGAAATGGACGGGGATGATGGCCGCACTGTGATAACGCCAAGTGGAAAAACATATCAAACCGCGATCCATACGGTAGAAATCGCTGACGTAGATGGAGACGGGAAAAATGAGCTCATCGCCGCACACGGTACCGGAAACATGTATAAGGGCGAACCGGAAAGTTGGGTTGGCGTATATCATTACGAAGGCGGCAAATGGGTACGGGAAATTGCCGGACACCTTGAGGGACGACAACATCGCAGATTATCAATTGCGCATAACCTCTATGGCGATGGGCGCAATGTAATTGTGGCGGGTACATGGCCAAACAGCATATTAGTCGCATACGCAAAAAAGGATGGCGTATGGGAAAAGCGCGTGATTGATGACAACGTAAAACAAGATAACAACAAGGCAATCACCGCGAAGGATTTTGACAACGACGGACGTGAAGAGCTATTCGTTTCAACCGACCCGGATGGATACGTATTTATGTATGACTTTACGGGGAGCGATTTCGTAAAGACGGAGATAGATAATCTATCCAAGCTGCCTGAGTTTGTGGGCAAAAATAGCGGAGGATATGACGCATTCGCCTATGATATCGACAAGGATGCGAACTACGAGGTATATGTAAATTCACTGTCCATCATTCGGCCAAAGGATAGCAAACCGGTCGGACTGAATAATATCAGCGAGGGGCACCTCATGCAATATTATAAAGAAGGCGATACCTGGAAAAAGAATACTATCGACAAGGGAACCTTCTGGGCAATGAC
>Ga0076047_133_pt1 | contig 11916 bp, 11 predicted proteins | sample RifGroB1_FD_68144 | JGI IMG/M metagenome (GOLD analysis project Ga0076047, IMG submission 68144) | Parcubacteria (Wolfebacteria) bacterium GW2011_GWB1_47_243 | reverse complement strand
TATCGCTTGCCGATGTTGCCGCTGTCGTCGAACTCGACCATCCAATCTTCGCGCAATGCCTTATAGAGTGCATTTGCCTTTTCGACCAGCTCCGGTCGATTCTTTAACAACGGAAAGACGGCGATCTTGATCGGCGCCAAGCGCTTGTCGAACTTGAGCACGGTGCGGATCTCGCCCTCGCCCACCGCTTCTTCGGTGTATGCGTTATCGAGGAACATCAACAACTGGCGATTAAGCCCGGTCGACGTTTCCATGATGTGCGGCACAAAGCGCTCATTACGCTCCTGATCGAAGTAATCAAGCGTCACGCCCGAATACTTAGAGTGCTGCGAAAGATCCCAGTCTCCGCGCGCATGAATACCCTCGACTTCTTTGAATCCGCCCAATGAACGAAAATTGAATTCGATGTCGTATGCTTCCGATGCGTAGTGAGCCAACTTTTCGTGCTTGTACCAGCGCAACTTGTCTACAGGGATGCCATACTTGAGGTACCAATCCCATCGGGTCTGTTGCCACATTTTATAGCTCGTCTCCATATCACGCGGGTGCAGGAAATACTGCATTTCCATTTGCTCAAATTCTCGAGTACGGAATATGAACTGGCGTGCGACGATCTCATTACGAAACGCCTTACCTACCTGCGCAATACCAAACGGCAAACTTGGATGGAGCGAGTCCATCGTATTCTTGTATTCGAGATAGATGCCTCCGCATGTTTCCGGACGGAGATATACCACATTGTCTTCCGAAAGTGCGTCCGTCGGCGAACCGATGTTTGACTTTACCATCAACGAAAACTGTTTCGCCGGCGTCAGGTCGGTCGAGCCACAGTTAATACACTTCAGCTTTCCCGCTTCCCGCAGCTTATCCAGCTCTTTATTGATGAAGTCGATCGGTGCCTTATCCGCATTGATGTCGAATGCTTCGAGCATATGATCTGCGCGCATGCGTGCCTTACACTTGCGACAATCCACCTGCGGGTCATCAAATCCTCCCACATGGCCTGACGCCACCCAGGTCGTCGGGTGCATAAAAATAGCACTATCGAGCCCCAGTACGTCATCACGCAATTGAACCATTTCCTTCCACCATGCCTGTTGAATGTTATTCTTCAGCAGAATACCATAATGGCCGTAATCGTAGATCGCGGCAAATCCTCCGTAGATCTCCGAGGACGGGAATATAAACCCCCTGCGTTTCGCCAAGGACACCAGCTTTTCGATTACATTCTCTTTCTTTTCCATGGTTATTTATATCAGCCATTGTATGGTCTTGTCCATACCGGCGAGCCTATCAGCTCTATTGTTTTATGACTCCCGCCACCTGCAGACCCTTTGTATTCTGATAGACCGTTTGACCGGTAAAGTCATCCGTTGCCACTAGATTAATATCTTTTGTCACTTCGATCGATCCTCCTATCTGCGTCACGTTTGGCGTTATTTCGACCTGGAAGGTTGCTTCCGTAGGCGTCCCGATTACCCCCTTTGTCGCAATAATCTTGTCGATTGTCCAATTGATCTCGCCTGTCCGATCGTTATAGGTCGGCACTGCCCCGCTATTGCTCTTTACAACTCCAGTCCACCTAACTCCTGGTTGCAATGAACTTGTTATCCTTACGTCGCGCATATCGGTAGCGTAGTTTTTAATCGTCATCGTGACCGTATACTTCAATGGCTTGTTTACCTCTGGAACTTGCGCTCCCAAGGTCTGCGCAACTCTCGCTTCAATCCCAATACTCCCGCTCACCTTTGTTTCATTGCTTGCAAATCCGATCGTTTTATCACTTGCAACATTATAAGGAACCGTCGGTGAATTAATCTCCCCATCAACCTTAAGTGTAAAGTTTTTATCGAACATTCGTTTTATCGGATACGCACCTTTGGTCTGTATGACAAAGTCCACCGACCCCTCTCTCCCCGGTTCGATCAGCTTCAACTCCGGCACACCCGATGCGTTCCACATGAGCGTGTTTGTGACTGAATCAAACGACCCACGGCTCTGCACTGTCGCGAGGTCAAACATCTCGCCCTTGATCTTCGCCTTCATGATGACATCGCTTAATGCAACATCCGTATTGTTCCTATATTTTAACGTATAGGTAATTGCCTCTGCCGGCCGTGCGATGTAGGACGGGTTGCTATTCGCAACGATATCCAGACTCAAGGGCGATGCCGCTATCCCCAGATTTGCCGTCTTTTCGTTGATCACGTACTCTTTGCCATTCACTAAAACCACCACCTGTGATCTTAATTCAAAAAATTCCTGATTTGCCCCTTCAAAGGCCGCTTTTACCGCTATTATCTGTTCTGTCTGCGAAGCTAATGCATCTATCTTCCATAAGGTGGTGCCACTGTCCGGCTCTCGGGAGGCACTTTTTAGGGCAACCTTGTCAGGCATGATTAATTTTACTACAACGTCCTTAAATTCCATGTCGGAAATGTTGCGGTAGCGCATGCCAATATCAAAGTTTTCCGTACTAAAGACATTTTGTGGCGTCGTAAAATCAAGCGCTATTGCCGGCTCTCCCACATGCACTTCCAATGTTTCTTCCCGCTCAAAGCGTGTATTGATATTTTGCGGCAGATACGAAAAATTTACGTCAAGCTTTTTTGTCGACTCAGCATCCTTTACAACCACTACGGAGTAGGTCTTTTCCAGAACCTCTCCCGGATCCATGTCTCCGATCGCTTCTTCAATCGTCTGTCGTTCCGTGTCATTTCCTATTCCAATAACTCCATCCGGAAGCTTTATGAATATCTTTGCCTCACGTAATATCGCCTGCGATCTATTCTCAACATCGACGGTTATTTCGAACGGATGCGCGATCAGAACGCTATCCTCGGTCTGCGCCGCAAAAAGAAGATCCTTCGTTTTGTAATATTCCGAAATGTAGTAATACGAAACTCCTCCAATTCCCAACAGCAAAAAAATCGAGCTGATAATGAACGCCCTTGTTCCCTTCCCCATTTTTTTCGCAACCACATCTTCTCCCGCCAGATCATCTCCCCATGTGGTCTGAACACTCGGTTCTTCTTGGTGCTTTACCTGCGGTGCTACCCGATCTTCTCCATCGTCCTTGCGGTCGATGCCGTATAATTTTTTCTCAAGTTCTTCCAGTGACATATATATTATAATACTATCGCATTTGCGGACATTTTTGAAGCACAGTGACGACAATAGAATCCATGATCATCGTGCAGAAAATGACTCACTTCCGGATGTTGGCATACCGTACATGTTGCGTATTGCGGATCAAACCCAAATGCCTTCAAGAGCGCCCGGTACATTTCCCCCTCGTCGGCCTCCGCCCCCGCGAGTCGCTTCATTACATCCCAGAGATACTCATCCGGGTGCAATTCATACGTCATCTTCCGAATGAACTCTGCCATGGCGAGCAGCACGCTACAGCGCCGCACATCCTTCTTCTTTTCCCGTACCGAGATCGTGTCATGCGGCATAACGTCGATAATCTGATAGTATCCGCTCTTCATGCTCATTAGTCTTACCCGAACAAAATTAAGCGGCTCCAGATGTGCGCTTGATTTCGACAATATTTTCTTTAGCCCCCGCGCTCGCGCCGACACCTTACCCAACTCTTCAGTATAGAGATGAACTATGCCGTCATGCTCCTTAAAATCCTCCCTGTCCAGCACGAAGGCCTCTGTGTAGTGCTCTATCATTCCTTTAGTATAGATTAAAATACTGTATTTTTCAGCTTTTCCGCCATACTACACCACAAATTATATCTATTGACAATAGTGATGAAAAGGTGTACAATAATTTCAGAGTATTTAATAAATCTATATGGAGAGTGCTATGCATTGTATCGTAAAAGCAGAGCGCAACTGGGCGCGGCGAGCAGAAAATCGCAACAACTTCCACTATTGCCTCGGGCTACTCTTAGCCGGGATCGGGGTCGTGTGCATGATCCTTGGGACCATGTACATAATGAGCTGTTCGGTTACCCCCGTAACCGTTGCAACAATCGATGACAGTTGGATCCGCACCATGGTGGGCGTCCGATACGACGCGCTTTGGGTCGGACTATCACTCCTCTGTCTTGGAACGCTGCTTAAGTGGCGCGCAGAGGACTCCCAGACAACCCTCGAAAAGACCAACTGCTCAGTCGATTATGATATTCTCACAGCGCGACGCAGTGAAAGGAGGTAAGCATGGATTCACGCATCACCCATGACGCAGGGGGTATCTGCGTAAAGGTCTTCTACGGAAAACGGAGCATCACGCTCCGCTTAATCGACGGACGACTACAAAAGACGGCAACGTCAGGCGGATACATTCCAAAGCCCGACTTTGCGCGAATGGTCAAGTATGGGCGGGAAATCCATACTGCGCATCACTGTATATATTGCCCCGAAACTCCTCCCCTGGACGAAGGTCGTTCTACTACCCACTTCCGCAAGGAAGATGGGTCTATCCCCAACCCCCGCCACTGGGCGGATCGGGATGACGATGACTAGCTCCTCTAGCCCCGCACATGCGGGGCTTTTTTTCATTTTTCCTATTTCGTTTTTTGTTTCCCATAATACATCACTCAGTTTTTACACTGTATTTTGTCCATTATTAAATATCAAATACAAGGGTTGTTCTCCATTTTCCTTCCCTATGCTCAATACGCACATCCTGGTGTGTTACCGCTTTGATATCCTCATCGAATGCACGGACAAGATACCGTCGCATAATCGCTTCTACTTTTACCGTTTTATTTTCTTCCGTAATTACCACGGATTCCGGGATATGCACCGACCGCTCAACGTGGCTTTGCGCCAATAGTTCGTTTAAAAAATCCACCAATGCCGCATCTCTATCCACCGATTTCGTACTGACACGCTCCGTCGAAGAAACGCTCGCGTAACGATCGCGCGCCATAATATCCGCCATGGCGTCTGCCGCGTTCATAAATACATGTTCTATTGTATCTCCCAAGACCTGTATGCGCAGCTCGGCAGGATGACCCATCACCGTATATTTCTTCATATTTGACTATTATACCATATTTGTGTATATTGCATGAAACGGGCGGAATCCACCCGAAGAACACGCTCACCGTGTTTTTTTATTTTTCATTCTAATTGGCCCATCTAAACGGTCATGCATTTAGGCCTGTACCTCTTAGTACACCGTCGCAATCCATGTCGCAGCTTACTATGGTCGCCCATCGTTCTCATGTTCACCTTACTCACATCGACCTTCGTCGATACCATTCGCGCGGCATTTGTCGTTCAAAACATTCTCGACATTGTCGTTATCACCTCCCTCATCTACGGGATCATCGTGCTCTTTCGCAAGACAAAATCATTGCCAATCATCATTGGCGTATTGCTGTTGACTGCGCTGTACGGCATCAGCACATTACTCAATCTGCCACTCACCCAGACTGTGTTCCAGGCATTCTTTAGCATGTTCCTCGTTATTCTGGCCATCGTCTTCCAGCGCGAGCTACGCCGCTTCTTTGAACTTGTTGGGGTTCTCGGCATTAAACGCACCATGCTCCCCGCGACTGATTCCACAATCAAGCTGATTGCGGCAATGACCAAAAGGTTTTCCGAGACAAGAACTGGAACCCTTATTGTATTTCCCGGCCGGGAAAATGTTGACCGCTTTCTTGAGGGTGGTGTTATTCTCAATGGCAAGGTATCCGAGGCACTTCTCCTCTCCTTGTTCGATGAGTCAACTCCAGGACACGACGGCGCCATCGTCATCGACGGAGATAAGGTCAAAAAGTTTTCCGTCCACCTTCCGCTGGCCGAAAACATAGAAGCAGTGAAGAAGTTTGGCACCCGTCATCGCGCAGCACTCGGCCTTTCCGAGTCGTGCGATGCACTTACCCTTGTCGTATCCGAAGAGCGCGGGACCATCTCCATCGGGCGCAATAAGCAACTTAGAGCGCTTAGAGCAGACGAAGACCTTGAGCGGTTGCTGCGCGACTTTTATGAAGAGAAGTTTCCCAAGAAGCATATCTCCAACTATACCCGTTGGTTTCAACAAAACTTTACCACGCTTTTGACCGCGTTCGGGATAGCGTTCGTCATCTGGGCATTCTTCACATCCCAGACATCCATAACCCAGCGAAAGTTCGTCGTGCCAATCGAATTTACCAACGCCCCCAAGGAATATGTGATCTCCGAGTCCGTCCCCGAAGAAGTCGTTGTTACCTTCTCCGGGAGGAGTAATGAGCTAAGCACGCTTACACCAGGAGATCTCAAGGCATCCGCCGATGTGTCGGGCATGAAACCGGGGTGGCACCGTGTCATCATCCACAAGGAAGACATCAAGCATCCATCAAACATCGATATCGCCAAGACCGATCCTGAGAGCATCCAAATCAAGATCACCAAGGCACAATAAATAAAAAAATGCACCGGCTTTGAGCCGGTGCATTTTTTTATCATAGACTCTTCTTTTGCATCTCAGCCAACTGCTTGAGTAGCTCGATGACTTTTTGCTGCAAAAGCGCGATCTGCTTTTTTAACAACTCCTGTGTATCGGTAGCCGTTGCGACCCCCGCTACCGATCCATTTAAATGCTGATTCATGACTGAACGNTCTTCCCCTCGCGATCCGTACACAAGATGCTTTCTTGTTACATATGCGCCGAACTGGGAGTATTGCCCTCCCCCGCTTCCGGCAGTTACCGTCGTTCCCTGTTGAGATCCCGTCGTTATCACAGTAACAACGGGTGTCGCAGTAGTCGTAGCTTGTTGCGTCGTACCAGATAGTACAGGGGTCGTAGGTTGTGATTGGGTCACACTCGCTGACGATCCTCCGCCTCCTCCCCCACCACCACTCGATGATCCTCCTCCCGATGCGGCTACCGGAAGCGCACTCGTTGTCGCGCTTACCTCATTTGAGCGAGCGGATGTGTTTAGGGCTGCGTCAACTGCGGCTATCCTATATCGATACACTGTCGAAAGACTGAGTCCTTCATCCGAATAGGCTAACCCGGTTACTGTCGCGATTTCCACATCATGGCGATAGACTTTATAGTGCGTCACTCCCACATCGTCCGTACTCGCGCTCCATGCGAGATTGATCAGCGTTGGAGCGATCGGCGTTGCCGTAAGATTTTCCGGGACCGACGGCACAGTAGTGTCACTCGATACGATCGTAATAACATACGTCTGTGATTTTATTGCCTCGCTGTTCCCTGCGGTATCTTTTGCGAAATATTTGAGCGTCTTTGTCGATGTGATCGATACAGGACCCCCCGTCGAGCGTGTAGTAAACGGTTGCTGTTTCGTTGACCGACATCGTCACCGTTTGCGCAGATGCGTATGATCCGCCGAGTGGTGATGCGGTGGTTATTGGTGCGGTAGTGTCCGGAATTGTGATCGTATATGCCTGTGTCTTCACTGCCTCACTATTCCCTGCCGTATCTTTTGCGAAATATTTGAGTGTCTTTGTCGATGTGATCGATATAGGACCCGTGTACTGCGTTGAGGCAATCGTTGGGGTTGAACCATCAAGCGTGTAGTAAACGGTTGCTGTTTCGTTGACCGACATCGTCACCGTTTGCGCAGATGCGTATGATCCGCCGAGTGGCGATGCGGTGGTTATTGGTGTGGTAGTGTCCGTTGCGGCAATCACCTTTGACACCTGCGCCGAGCATGTACTCTCATTGCTCGATGTATCGATTGCCGTTACCTGAAAGTAATATGTTTGTCCATCCGTAAGATTATTGAACGTGTGCGTCGTTACATTGCCGACACTGACTACATTTAGCCCAAACCCGCTTGGACAATTCCCGGAATGAGACGTAGTGTCATAATAGACCTTATACCCGGACAGATCCGACTCGTTATTGGCATTCCATGTAAGTGTTGCCGTTCCGGCATGCGCATGGGATACTGCCATCATTCCCAAAACGAACGTCAGTAAACCGATAAATGCTTTTTTGTTCATATGTATTGCGTTTTATAGTGTTTGTATTATTGATCCCGCCCACGATCATTTTATTTCTTTACTTACTTCCTGAGAGAAGCAGCTTTCCTTTCCTCCTTTATTATATGATGTCGTAGAGAAATAATATCGCTTTCCTTTTTCCAAATTCGTCACCGTATGTGTCGTCCTATTCCCCACATCTATCTTATCCGCATACCCTCCCAGGGGACACTCCCCCGTACGCTTTTCCGTTCCGTAGTAAACTCGATACCCTATCACATCAGTTTCCTTATTTGCATTCCATGATAATATTGCTTCACCCCCCTCCTCCCGGGATGCATTCCTGTTTGTCATGATCAGTGCCGTCAGAGCTACCGCGAGCATAATCGCCACTAGATATATCCTTGTTTTTTTTGATCGTATATTCATTTATTTTTTATGTTCATATAATGTAAAAACCGACCCTAAATCAACTATACATAGTAGATTTCTTAGGTCGGTTTTGCCAGTCAACTCGCCACGATTCAGAAGCAACCATTCAGAGCCATACACACGTGGGTCTTTGTTTTCCTTGATATAGGATTTGGGATAAGTATACCATATAACCCCTATTCTATGCTAAGCCCTGTCGGGGCGGAGGGAGGGGTACTATCAAGCCCTGATTGTAAATAGGTTAGCGGCAGTCGTCCGGCAATACATGCCCCACCACACGCCATTTCAGAACCGTTCATCGGCGTATACATAACCACATCGTCTATATATCTAGACATCTCAACGTTGTCAGATTTAGCGTAAGCGGTTGAATCGATATTGTCAGCGATCATCACCCAATTCCAACCAGTATCCAACGTCATCGCAGTGCCATTAGTATCAGTGCCGGATTTTACCCAAGGAATATTACTTTTTTGCGCCACCAAAGTTCCATCCAGCCAAGCTTTATAAATTCCATCGGTCGCATCCAAGGCTGAATTAAGTTTCACATAATATTCATAGCTATGCCATTGGTCATCGCCGCAATACCCAGAATTGTCATGCGGAAAAGTTATCGCGCTGGGAGCTTCCGATGCGCAAGAGGAAGGTTGCGGACCAAACGTGCACTGTGGTCCATATTCATAATTAGGCGCATATCTTTCTTCCATATCGAATTGAGCAGGCACGCCATAATTTGGCTGAAATCGGCGATATGCATTCCCAATCAGCGTTGGGCTTACATCGGATGAAGGATAGAGTTGCGGATTGAAAATGTTCGGATTACTAGTTGGATCCCGTCTTAGTGCGCTGATTCTTATTAACTTTCCCATGGCATTGAGATTTAACGCTTCCGATCCCCAACAAAATTCAGCCGACTCCTTCAGCCAGAATCTAACATAAAGCTCGGGATAACCGGTGACGCCGAGATATTTATCAATTCCTCCGCCAGCCCAAGTTCCCCATTCACCACTAGACTCCACGTTATATGTCAAACCCTTACCATTAACTGTGCGCGATCCGCTTGAATCGATAAGATACGTATCTCTAGCATTTGGCGTCCAGAGAGATTGCGAAGTACGATATGAAGTCCAATTTTGCGGCGGACAATATCCAATGCAAGTTCCCTGGAAAGTTGGCGTGCCCCAAGCGATCCCTCCGCCTCCGAAAGTAAGCTGCTGCGATTGCCAATTGGGAGTGTCGTCAAAATTATCCTCAAAAATAATCGCAGCCTGGGAAGAATTAGGCAGCATTAAAAAAGTACCCAGAAATAAAATTGATTTTAAAATTTGTTTTCGCATAATTAAGGCGTCTATCTGGATACTTATTTAAATACCCATCTAATTATATTACCTCCAACCCTGTCGGTGCTGCAGGTGCGGTGATATCAGCTGTACCGATGATATAATCTTTACCAATAAAGGAATCACTGACTACAAAATCATCCATGTACATCTTCATAATCGTACCGTTTGGCAGACCGGTAGCTGTATTCACATTATCAAGCACTGTAAACCAGTTCCATCCTGGACTTACTGATCCTCCAGATGAAACCCAAGCTACTCCGATTTTTAATGTATGCTGGGCAGGATTTTCCCCACCATCAACCCAAGTTTCCCATTCTCCATCAGCCACCCCTGGCGCGCTATTCATTTTCACGCGGAATTCGTAGGAATGCCAATCTCCATCAGTTTTATAATAATCCGTACTTGAATCAGTTCCTGAAGTCGGAGGAACAAAATTTTTCAATCCTAAAGACGGCATGGGGAATGATCTTGTTTCAGATGGGGATTCGCTTCCATATTCAGGATCAAAGCGCCTGGTATATTCAAGATACAAACCATACAAGCCATTTACAGATGGGGTATTATAACCAGCGCCGTTATTTTCTTTGACATCCGGATATAAAACTGGCATCTGATGTCCACCTGACGCTGCAGTGTCAAACAACTGAGGATTCCATGCAGTTTGGGCCGTAGGCTCATCCTTTAACCTCGAGATGCGTATGAGTTTCTGCTTTTCCCCATTTAAACCAGTTTCACGCAGTGCCCACACCCAAGTCGCGGGATCATAACGCAAATAAAAGCGTACAAAAATTTCCTGATATCCAGTATTTCCAAGATAAAGATCCAGACCACCTCCCGACCACGTCCCGCTGCTCTCCACATTATAAGTTACCCCTTTTCCGCTTATTCCACGTTTCCCTTCTTCACTTAAAATATATCTTTTCACTGAGTTACCCAATGGAATTTCTGTCCGATATGAAGTCCAATTTTGCATGGGAGGTTCCGGTGGGCCAGATGGATTGCGTATCCAAGAAGAACTGAACCAGTCCACATTATCACCGGGGTTTGATTCGGCCGATTGCCAATCGGGAGAATCATTGAAATTATCCTCAAAAATAATTGCGGCCTGGGAAAAATTAGGCAACAAGAAAAACATCGCTAGAAAAAGAAAAGCTTTTAGTGTTTGCTTTGGCATTTTTAGTTGGGTATTAAATAGGTATTTAAATCTTGAATTTTATATTATTCATACTTCATACATAATACCAAATACGTTATACATGAATTTACGTCACCCCTAATCCTGTCGGTGCGGCAGGTGCGGTAATATCAGCAGTGCCAATCACATAATCCTTACCAATAAAAGAATCACTGATCACAAAATCATCTAGAAATATTTTCATCTCCGTGTTCTCGTAGATGGTTCCTGTTTGATTTATGGTTATATTATCCAAAGCATTAACCCAGTTCCAACCAGGAGAAAGGCCATTTACTGAATCGGCGCCGATCCAAGCAAGCCCAGTCCGCTTATGATGCTGGTAAGGATTTACGCCATCATCAACCCACACCTCCCATTCGCCATCCGCAACGCCCGGCGCGCTGTTCATCTTTACCCTAAATTCATAACTATGCCAACCACCATCCGATGGCATTGGCAGAGTATAAACATCTTCCGCCGAAGCATCGCCAGCGCCAGGATCAAAAACGCGCGCGCCAAGAAAATGGACAGCATTGAGATCTGGCGGATTTTGATAACCAGTGCCCGTGTTTACTGCAACCTCAGGATAGAAAGTTGGCGCCTGATAACTGGGAGCTAAAAATTGCTGCGGATTATTTACCAAGGATGGCTCCAGTTGATATCTGGAAATCCTGGCAATCTTATGATAATTCCCGTTATTAATGCCTTCATTGTTTATAGTCGGCCAATGAAAAGTTACTGGATCATATTTGTAATATCCCCGTACATATAATTCTTGATATCCAACGTTTCCCAGATATAAATCCAGACCACCGCCCGCCCAGGTATGCACAGCCTCAACTGCAAAAGTGATACCCTTTCCGGAATTTCGAGCACCACTAGCATCTAATTTCCAAGTTGGACCCCTGTCCCATCTTGGGATAGCTGCACTGTACGCCGTCCAGTTTTGCGGAGGGGGCTGACTTGGACCACCTGGTTTATCCTTCCAGGTGTTTGGCCAGCCGGCATTCGTGCTCGGATAAGACTCAGCCGATTGCCAATCGGGAGAATCATTGAAATTATCCTCAAA
>Ga0076047_109_pt1 | contig 23109 bp, 25 predicted proteins | sample RifGroB1_FD_68144 | JGI IMG/M metagenome (GOLD analysis project Ga0076047, IMG submission 68144) | Parcubacteria (Wolfebacteria) bacterium GW2011_GWB1_47_243 | reverse complement strand
TTTTGAGGAGGCTCTATGTTTAGCAAACTACGAGTGGATCCACACAAGAAATGCTTGGTCAACCTACCGGAAGGATGGGTCACGTTGTTCCTAGCAAGAACCCGCGAAAGTGCATTCCTTTTCGGAGCCGTTATTGGTCTCCGGGATAAATGCCTCCCGACAGACGAGGGCATACAACGCGAAATAGGAGGATTCGCTAAAGTTCTCCAGTTCACTGTGGAAAATATCCACGTCCTCGATGTTTATCATGGTCATAAATACCCTCAAGGTGGAGGCCTGGTTGACGTTAACCTTCTAGACAAATCTGTGATCTGGGCAGGCGTAGACGAATGCGGGCGCAACGAATTCTTCGGCGAACGCATTCCGCTTGCTGACGTTCTCGTTACCCTCTAAGCACTTCTCCGTTTCATCTGGAGCCCTCCTTCTCGGAGGGCTTTTTTTATTGACATGCATTCGATAACTTGGTATTCAATAATCAGCTGTTATCAAACGTTTACGGGGAGACTTTATGAACTTGCGCATCGTCAATGATACTATCGTCGGATTGCCTGACGGCAATACTGTTTTCTTCCTCGCCAAGGCGAACCTACACGGGGTTATCTACTGCTACGCCATATTCGGTCCCACCGCCACCTGTCTTCCAAAACCGGGAGAAACCTTTACCGAGCTGTTCGACGCAAAGGTTGCCGTCTTTCGCACCGATGGCAGCATGTACGCATTGTACTACGCACATCATGGGCACAAATACGCCCTTGGTGGCGGTATGGTCGAGATTATCTCCGGCCGTTCCATCGTCTGGACCACTCCTGATGAATGCGGCTGTACGCGAATCTTCGGCGAGCGCATCCACCCTCGCGATATCCTTATCGCACTCTAGCTCAAAGCCCCGCGTATGCGGGGCTTTTTTGTTGACATCGTTTTTATAATCTGGTATTCAATAATCAGCTATTATAAAACGCTTTGAGGAGGGTATATGTTTAAGCACCTACGCGTAAACGAACAAACAAAGTGTATCGATGGCTTGCCGAAAGAATGGGTTACTCTTTTCCTGGCAAAGGTCTCGGCTCGGTATGGTTTGCTCACCCATTGCGCCGTCATATGCCCCGACGTACTCCTCCCTGAAAAGAATCAGTTTTACTCCTCGATCGTAGGTGCTAAAGTCGTCCTATTTAACGGAAGAGCATTCAACTTGATCGACATCATCGAAGGATACAAGGTTCGGAAAGGCGGATGCCGCGTTCAGTATATAAAGAAAGGCCTCGTCGACTTTCCAGGAGAAATCCATAGTTATGACGGGGAGCATACCTTCGAAGATCGTCTTCTTCGCCCACAGGATGTTCTTGTCGCACTTTAATCTCCTCCCCGTTTCACCCAAAAGCCCCGCTTGCGCGGGGCCTTTTTGCTTCTCTTGATTTAATCTTGCATTTCATCTGCGAGCTGTAAAAATAGGGGGTTAAATAGGCGAAGAAAATCTCCTCAAAAATAGAGAATCTGGGTCCCGTCCGAAGTATGGGTGATTCTCGATTTTGTTAGAGATTTTTAAGCCTATTCCCTATTTTTAATTCGCTCGCGCTTTTTGGCCTACTTTTACTAAAAAAGTAGGGAAAAGAAAAGTTACATCTGTTCCAATGTTTTCAACCCAAGCAACTCCAGTCCTGTCTTCAGTGTCTGGGCCGCTGCGGCGATTAGCGCCAAGCGCGCGTTGCGCTCGGCTTCATCGGCCTTCAATATCTGTACCGCTTGGTACATCGTATTTACATCCTTTGCTAGTACATAGAGATAATCAGACAAGTGATGCGGAAAATAATTTTTTGTTATCCCCTCTATCACCTCTGGAAATTCTTGCAATCGCAAAATCACCTGCAATTCCGATTCATCCTTCAGCATATCGACGTTGAATGCCGCTACTTTTTCGCCCTTGCGTAAAATGCTCTTTAATCGCGCGTAGGCGTATTGCAAATACGGCCCTGAGTTTCCTTCGAAACTCAACATGCGATCCCAATTAAATGCGATGTCGGACTGTCTATTCTGCGACAGGTCGTTGTATTTTACCGCGCCTAATCCTACTGCCTCGGCTATCTGCTGGCGTTCTTCCTCTGACATGTCGGGTTGTTTTTCATCGACAACTTTTCGTGCCCGAAGTATAGCCTCCTGCAACAGATCAAAGAGTGATACAGTCTTACCCGCGCGAGTCGAAAACTTCTTCATATCCTCTCCGAGCATTAATCCAAATTTCACATGGACCAACGTTTGATCGTCAACGATCTCGAGTTTCTTTGCAGCCTTAAATAGTTGCTCGAAATGCAACGATTGTTCATTACCGACGACATACACGATTCTATCCGCATTCAGATCACTAACCCGATGACGCAGCGTTGCGAGGTCCGTGGTCGGATACAGATATGCTCCATCCGACTTCCTGATGATCATCGGCGCTTCGTATCCCTCGATCGGAATGACGATCGCCCCCTCGCTCTCTTTCGCAATCCCCTTTGTAAGCGCCTCCTCTACGATTCCGGGAAGTTGCTCGTTGTAAAAACTTTCACCCTGCACATGATCAAATGATACATTTAATAGCGCGTACATTCGATCGAACTCGGCAAGACTGACATCATAAAACTTCCTCCAAATGGCCAGGTTCTCTTCATCTCCATCTTGTAACTTTTTTACTTCCTTTCTTGCCACCTCACCTAAGGTCGGATCTTCTTTCATTCGTCCACTAAAGCCGACGTATAACTTCATCAAATAATCAATCGTCACCTCCTCTGGCATGCCATCTTCCTTGTATGCCGCGATCAATACGCCGAATTGCTTCCCCCAATCCCCAAGGTGATTATCGCCAATAGCGTTCCACCCATTGAACTTGAATATATTGTAGAGCGCTTGCCCGATAACAGTCGACCGTAAATGCCCCACCCCCATTGGCTTGGCGATGTTTGGAGCACTATAATCAACGACCACAGTCTTTAATCGTTCCGCAGCCTCGTGCATAGGACGACCCCAATTTTCCCCTGTTTCGTATATTTCTTTAAAGCTTGCTTGAATAGCCTCCGCAGTCAACCAGATATTCACAAATCCCGGGCTTACCGCTTCTATTTTTTCGAAGAACCCTTCGGGGGTAGCTGATCGGAGCTTTTCTGCAATATCCTCGGCAACTTCCATCGGACTCTTACCTCGCGCCTTTGCCAATCGCAACGCGACATTGGTCGAAAAATGTCCGAACTGTGCATGTTCGGGGATAGTAATCTCGATAATTTGTGCGTCTGAGATCGCAGACCGCAAATACTCTTCAATATTCTTCCGCATCATTGCATTGAGTGTATCGCAAACAGTTCAAAAACTCAAAAAATCCTTATTTTGTGGCATTGTACATCACCTCAATCTCATTGCCCGAAAGTGGCCTATTATATACCCGCACATCATCCACCTTCCCGGTTGTCCAATATGAACCACATCCGTGCGCACCCATGCACAAATTTGCACTTACCGTGTCCGCTCCCGTGATTGCTAACGTCCCATCTAATACGCCGTTTATGTAGACCTTTACGCCTGTATTGTCATATACTCCGACAATATGATACCAATTACCCATCGCGAGCGACGTTGCCCCATTTATGCTTTTCTGGGTACCTCCGACCGACGCAGAATGGAAAGCCCTATTCCCCGATACATGCGTTGATAAATAAGGCAACCCAAAACTAAGGAATATATTCGCGTTTACCGCAAGTGACCCAGGATTAAACCACGCCGCCATCGTGTGTCCTTTTGAAAAATCAACGCCCGTACTTACTCCCGGGGCATTCACGGCACTGCTTCCATTAAAGCTTATCGCTCCATCCACCTTACCGGCCGTCCACGTAGGCGATCCTATAGAAAGGATTCCATCATGCCCCCTGCCGCTACCGTCAGCTGCAACAGCGCCATTGGTTTCATCAAATGCCCAGTACCCAACAAGCCCAGACGCTTGCGCCAATAAGGATAAATTCGACCCCTGTTCGAACCGGGAAGGATCAACCCCTCCATCCTTCGCCCCATTTTGATTGAAGTATTTATCGGATTCCAAGGTCGCAGACAATGCATATCCGCTTCCGGCAACATATGTATAATACAGTCCTTTTGTTCCGCTATTTGTCGGGTCTATTGGCAATGTTCCTTGCGAAGCCCCCAAGCTCGCAATATCCACCGGAAGCCACCCACTTCCATCTGTCTTGAGGTAGTTTGCTGCTGTTTTACACGCATAGCTCCAAGTCGGAGGCAAGGTTGGAAGGCTCAAGTTTGCACATATCGCAGATGTATCCGGCGTTGAAACATAAACCACGTTCGCCGTCCCCATTGCCATATTTCTGTTTTTTGCCTCCGCCAACGAAAGGGATAGTATCTGGATGTCGACGACTCTTTTCCCGTCTCTCGACTGCCTCAGCTGCTCTACTGGATTAATAGACAGTACAGCTACGGTTGAGATGATCGCTATAATGCCAATCGAAATCAAAAGTTCCAATAATGTGAATCCGTTCCTACTCATATAACCTATTGTACCATATCTTCTTCTTATGAAGTGCATAGTAAGACCCCTCGTACCAAAACAAATATTGACAATATTTATATTATATGATATAAATATATCAGATTCTTTCACTCTTCAGTAGTTAAAAAAGGAGACTTTTATGAAATCGGAGCTCGTTATTTCGATCGACACAGGAACCCATACCAACGCAATCGGCATGAACCTTTCTCTGTTACTGATGGCCGCAGACGGCGTCGAATTCACCGACCCTAGCAACAAAGCAGAGGAAAAGGGTCTTTCGCAGGACCTGATCAACCTCAAAAACGACCTCTTCAGAATTGTAGGGGTCAAGCGGATCTTCTTCTCGCAGAAGTCGATCACTATCATAAAAACTGACGCACCCAACAGGAAGGGTATCATCTCCGCCGCTAAACGGCGCATCCACAAATATCCCTTCTAAGCCTCACCCCCAAGGGCCACGCACATGTGTGGCCCTTTTTTTTATCCCTTATTACCCATATACTCTACTTTATGGAGGCCATAACCAACAAACGTGCCTATTTTGACTATGAGATCCTCGAAACCTTCGAGGCGGGCTTGGAATTGCTCGGAACGGAGGTGAAATCGGTCAAGGGTGGACGTATAAACCTTTCGAGCACCTATGTACTCCTCCGGGACGGCCAGCCAACCCTTTTTAATGCCGATATCCCACCCTATCAACCCAAGAATGCGCCTAAAGATTACAACCCCACTCGCACCCGTCGGCTCTTACTTACAGCCAAAGAAATCCAGTATTTAACAGGCAAAATCGAGGAGCGAGGGTTGACATTAGTGCCTTTGAAAGTATATACTAAGCATCAGCGAATTAAGGTTCTCGTCGGTCTCGCAAAGAGCCGAAAGGAACACGACAAGCGCGAAGCCATCAAAAAGCGTGAAGATTGGAAGCAAATCCGCAAGGATATCTTCTAACCCATGGGGATGGCAGGCTTTGACAAAAGCGGCTCGTTGAAAAACTGCAGACCGGTCGTCATACCGCAACCTGACAAAAACCAATAACTGCCAACAAAACAGCAGTTCCTGCATTCGCTTTCGCGTAATGCAGTGTCGCCCCACCCTAAGCTTGTACGGTGGACGCGGCATCAACCCACAAGCTGGTTCAGTATCCGTGCCGTAGGCGCCTGAACGAGATTCAAATCGGCAAACTCAGTGGCGATTCGTCGGATTTTCTGCTTCTGTTTTACACTAACCCGACTATGTCTGTAGACGTCTTTCAATAACTCTTTTGGACGGGAGTTCAATTCTCCTCATCTCCACCATCATTCACACTAACCAAACACTGATTTGGAACAACCACTTCGACTTAACCATCAAATAAAGGCACCTGAATTACGCGTCGTTGACGAGCAGGGAGAATTCCTCGGTATATTCTCACTCTCGGAAGCATTGCGGATTGCGGACGAAAAGGAACTTGATCTCATCGAGATCGCCCCGAATGCAAAACCGCCAGTCGCAAAGATCATCGACTTCGATAAATTCCGGTATCAGCGTGAGAAGGAAATGAAGAAGCAGCGCGCTCAACAAAAGACGAGCGAGCTGAAACAGATCAGATTTGGAGCCCGCGCGGCAAAAAACGATATGGAGATCAAAATCAAGCAGATCGACAAATTCGTAAACGATGGCCATAAAGTAGAGATCATGCTCGTCCTCAAGGGACGCGAGAAGTACAACAGGGAATGGGCCTTCCAACGATTAAAGGAGTTCCTTGCCATGATCCCGTTTGAATATAAAACCATCGTCGAGCCGAAATTCGGCGGAAGAGGGCTATTGACCCAAATCACCAAGAAATAATAACCACCATGAAAAAGACCATCTCAAAGCGATTGCGCATCACATCGACCGGAAAGGTCCTCCGACGCGCCATGGGTCTCGGTCATAACCGATCCCGCAAAAGTTCAACCCAGCTCCGAAGAAAGGCCAATATGCGCCTCCTTGGTGGCGCAGCATCATTGATCAGACAAAACATGTAAATTCACGGATATCGAAGAATGGAAAACGGAATATAGGGGGTTCACTGGTTATATTTACAAACACTCCCCCCCTATTCCCTATTTCATAATTCATATTCCCTATTCTTATGACACGAGTAAAACGAGGCGTACTAGCCCACAAAAAAAGAGAGAAGTTGCTCACCTACGTAAAGGGATTTAAGTGGGGACGCAAGACAAAAGAACGCGCAGCCAAGGAAGCATTGCTCCACGCTTGGAGCCACGCATTCCAGGGGCGCAAGCAGAAGAAGCGTGATTACCGAGCCCTCTGGGTGGTGCAGATCAACGCAGCTCTCCGCAACCTCGGAACGACCTATAGCAAGTTCATCGACGGAACAAAGAAGGCAAATATCCAGATCGACCGCAAGGTTCTCTCTGAGATAGCCAAGACCGCTCCTAATACGTTTGCAAAGATCGTAGAGCAGGCAAAATAATAAAAATACCGACCGCTATTGTGGTCGGTATTTTTATTCATTTTATTCCCTCGGGAGAAAACTTGTATCTCCAAAATGTCTCAGCGCTTCATCGTTTAATATTCGCATCGCGTGAGGTTCTCTAGCTATCCATTCACCTATATACCGCTTTACTTTATCGGAAAATAAGAGGTTCCACTGTTTTTTTATCCTGTATGCCCGCACGATATTTAATACATGTGGCTGATCGGCCAATGACCCACCTTTTAGTGGTATATCGAGCTGCATCGTCCTCATTGCATCGTTAAATCCTTCGCATACAAAACTATTATCGGATAAATTTATACAAATGGCGTCTATGTTATAAAATGCACCATCAGCTATCTGTTCTTTCTCTTCGTTGATAATGCCCTTCTTAACTGGCCAGTGATCTTCGATACTCCATATATCAAATATGCGATCATCTATTCGCATCTTATATCCTCCAAATCTATTCTTTGTAGCGGAGCTACCCTTCATGCACTCCTGCAAATCAGCTCCTTTACAGCACACGATCATATCAAAATCCCTTGGCTGCTTATTCTTTAATGCAATATCGCGTACTGCACCGCCAATCAAGATCACATCGCCACGGTCTTCAATGCTCCTCATAACCGCATCTAGTCGCTCATTCTCTCTCATTTTTGCAATATATGCTACAACTTTCTTTGCGTGTTCCGATGTAAACATGCCCTATTATACAATTCCTTGCGCACATTACAACGTCATTTGTAAAAAATCTATATAGACACCCAAAGAGCTAATCCTCAAGACCTTTATTATTCCTCTTCTCCTTGATGATCAGAAACAATCAAATACTTTACCCTCTATACTAAGACGAAAAACGGCGCTTATGCGCCATTTTGTTTTCGTTCTATCGGTTGTCCTTCGGATTGAGATCGATACCCTCCCCCTTGCTGTGGACGTCCCTGGTCTCGTCGTTGAGGAAACCGAGGTTGTTGCAAGGGCTGTCGTTGTAGCGGCCTTCGCTGGTCGCCTCCGCGCTGCTGTGACCCTTCCGCACGTGGACGTGGCGTCTGCGCATCTTGTTTTGGCGACGCCTCGCGCACTGGTTGCTCTCCATCTTCTTTACGCACTCCTCCTCCGATGCGCGCCGCCCGTACTCCCTGCTGTGGTCGCCGTGGGCGAATTGCCCCCTGCTTACGCAACTCGATGTTCCTCAAGAAATTATATGCCTGTTTCAAAACACGCTGACTATCTTCCTTGGTTAGTACTTTGAGCGCTTCCTTGTAGGTAAACCATCCATATCCTTCATGCTTCTCCCCTTGCGCATCGGTTTGCTCTGGTAGTTTTATCCGCTGCTGGGCCGTTTCGGCAAGATAAAATACGATCGTTTTATAGATCTTTTCCTTATTCCTCCAGAATGTGAAATTCTCCGATGTCTTGAAATTCTCATTGAATCGGAGGTCATTTCGCGTAAGGCCTGTTTCTTCCCTCACTTCGCGAACCGCTGTTTGGAAGCTTTTTTCTTCGCTTTCAATTTTCCCCTTCGGGAAGTTCCAATAGTTGTGTCCGTGATATAAAATCAGAAAACGAGGGCCCTCCGCAGTTGTTCGGTACGCTATGATACCCGCGGAAATTTCTCGCATATTGCACATACTATAGCATAGATCTGGCGGGGATACAAATTGTATAGGTTAGTCGGTTAACGCGTTAACGGGTTGGTAAATGCAGAAATACTGGATTCCGGAATGACACCGTGGGAACATAAAAAAGGGGCGGATTCTCCGCCCCTTACGTATTACCTGTGATTACCCAGTGCCAACTCGGTCTGTTTTTGGATCTCCTTGGAGGCTCCCAAAATATCGGACAGTTCGTTCTCGAGCCTTGTTCGCTCGAACCGAAGCGCCTCCTCTTCTCCCGCGATCTCTCCGAATCGCTGTTCTATTACAACCACCCTCGCCTGTATCCTTTTTACATCTTCATCCACTAGACTTACCATGTCGATTACCTCCCGCCTCTCCTGTGGTGCATTTTAAATTTCTATCGTTTGTATACCACTTTTCTATCACTTTTGCAAATCAAAAAAAGGCGGATACTCCGCCCCTTTGTCTTATGCCTGCGTCTCGAATATCTTATTCACCTGAATCCCTATCTGGGCAACGGACCTCCTTGTCTCCTCCAGCTCAAGTAAAAGATTGTCCCGCTCAGTGTTGCGTTGCCTTATTTCCTCTTCGATTCCTTTCAAACGAGATGCGATGGTCGTAATGCGATCTCTTACCGCTTGCGCCTCTACACTGGCGGGCGATCCAGGCCGTGTACTCGACATAAAAAATTCCTCCCCTAAGATTGGACCCCTAATTTAATTTACTATATTTTATATATCATTCCTTTGCCGATTTTGCAACAAAAAAAGGGCGGATCACTCCGCCCCCCCTGCTACCACCTAACGTATCCCGAAGGACGCAATCCTACTGAGATATAGGATCCCATAAACATCTTCGCGCATCTTTTTAGACCCCCTCCCAAGACGCACCTGCCTGAATCTTTTTTCAAATTCTTCAAGCTCAGCTACCAGCGTCCAGGTTTCGTTCCAAATCTTCCGCAGCTCGTCTTCCCCGTCATCATCGTCCCAGGTCCCTTCTACAATTCGTTCCCAATGAATAGTAACCCGCCTGTCTGTGAGCCTGTACCGTCTCGAGTTTATCGCCTGCAAGACTTGCACTAGCTCGTCGAACCCGCCACCACCCGGCTCCAGGTTGTTAGTGGCCCTTCTTAACAAGATTACACTGTCATATAATTCCGCCATAGCAGACTCCTCCTTTTCGCTTTTATTAATTTCTACCTTCTCTATACCAACTTTCTCCCTTTTTTGCAAATCAAAAAAAGGGCGGATCACTCCGCCCCGTTCCCTTACTTGCCCATGCGCCCCGCAAAGCAACTACGGACGTTCGCAATGGACTCGTCTACCGCCGCCTTTTCACTCTTGCGCGCGGCTATCTTTTCACCGAGCAATGCATACTCCCTTTCCAATTCCGGAATCAACCGGCACAGGGCCGTGTAGTAGTCCTCGGGGGTCTCCTCCTCCGCGACTACGGGCTCGATCGCGATAGGCTTCTTGCCCACCTTCCGAGGACGCTGCTTGATCGTGACAATCTCGTAGGAGATGAATATCCCCTGGTGCCATTGGTACAGCCCCGACTTCATGCGCTGGCCCGGAGCCTTGTTGAACTCGATCAACTCAAGCACCTTAGCCTCCGCAAGCACCTGGATCGTCGCCGTTACCAGACTATGGCACGGCCTGTTCTCCATCTTTGCATCCAGATGCGCATGGATCCCACGTATCCGCGATGTTGGCATTTCTTTTAGCAGTTCGATGATCATCGCCATAACGCGCTGCTGTTTCATCGTCATACCCAGTTGCTTCTTTGCTTCGGTCATCTATCCCTCCAATATTCCATAATGTGTAGTGCTTTTTCTTTTGTACAAATAAACAGCCCCTTTGTCAATCCAAACAAAAACACCCCGAAGGGTGTTTTTGAGCGATTATTTCATTTTGATCTCGATATCAACTCCCGAAGGCAGGTTGAGTGTGCTCAAAGATTCAATGATCTTTTGGCTCGGATTAACGATGTCGATAATCCGATTGTGCACACGCAGCTCGAACTGCTCACGCGCGGTCTTGTGGACGAACGTGGAGCGATTCACGGTGTACCGCTTGAATTCAGTCGGCAACGGAATCGGACCAACTATTTCTGCTCCGTTTCTGACCGCCGTATCGACGATCTGCTTGATCGAGTTATCGATCAGCTTGTGGTCGTACGATCGTACGCGTAATCGCAATTTAGATTGTGCTTCTTCTTTCTTGGCCATTGTCAAAATACTTTAATGAATTAATCGCTTTTCTATTTTTCTCTCCGAAAAACGGTTGCATTCGGATGAAGTGCGAGGCACGGGGAAATCGATGAGGAAGCTGTACAGAAGTACTGCGACCGAATCGATGGGGCCCCGTAACGAAGCAATTCGCCGAATGCAGACGTTTTTCTTATTTGATGATCTTAGTAACAACACCTGCCCCTACCGTTCGTCCACCCTCGCGAATAGCGAAACGGGTCTGGTCTTCCAATGCTACCGGAGCGATCAACTTAACCTTAAAGGTTACGGTGTCTCCCGGCATAACCATCTCCATGCCTTCCGGAAGCTCTACTTCTCCGGTCACGTCAGTGGTGCGGATGTAGAACTGCGGCTTGTAGCCCTTGAAGAATGGCGTGTGTCGCCCTCCTTCTTCCTTAGTCAGGATGAGAACTTCTGCTTCGAACTCGGTGTGCGGGGTGACCGATCCCGGCTTTGCCAGAACCTGTCCACGCTCCACATCCTCCTTCTTCAAGCCACGCAAGAGCAAGCCTACGTTGTCTCCTGCCATACCCGAATCCAGTAACTTATTGAACATTTCGATACCGGTAACAACAGTCTTCGCGGTCGGTCGGATACCAACAACTTCGATTTCCTCGTTTACCTTGAGTACACCGCGCTCGATACGTCCAGTTACAACAGTTCCACGACCTTCGATCGAGAAAATGTCTTCTACTGGCATAAGGAATGGCTTATCGGTTGCGCGCTGCGGCTCCGGAATGTAATCGTCGCATGCCTTTACCAAATCGTAGATCGGCTTCAATGCTTCATCATCGGCATTTGTTGCCTCTCCCGCCTTCAATGCAGATCCACGGATAACCGGGGTCTCATCTCCAGGGAAGTTGTACTTCTTCAGCAATTCGCGAACTTCAGCTTCGACGAGGTCGATCAATTCAGGATCGTCAACCATATCGCACTTGTTCAAGAACACTACGATTGCGGGAACGCCAACCTGGCGGGCCAACAAGATGTGTTCTCGCGTTTGTGGCATCGGGCCGTCAGTTGCGGATACTACGAGGATTGCACCGTCCATCTGCGCAGCACCGGTGATCATGTTCTTGATGTAGTCTGCGTGTCCCGGAGCGTCGATGTGCGCATAGTGGCGCTTCTCTGACTCGTATTCTGAGTGGTGCAAAGCGATCGTGATCCCACGAGCTTTTTCTTCCGGAGCGTTGTCGATCTGATCAACGTTCTCCTTTTTCTTAGACCATCCCTTCAAGAAGGTGGCGTTGGTGATAGCTGCCGTCAATGTGGTCTTGCCATGGTCAACGTGACCGATGGTGCCGATGTTCACGTGCGGCTTAGTTCGTTCAAATTTTTCTGCCATATGTTATGGGCGCAACATGGTCACAGATTACTGCGACATAGAAATACTGTTAAACGAATCGCTTAACTGCATTTCCCTGTCGCATGTCTCAGCTCCCTTGTCGCTTTTGATTGGTTAGTCGACTTGTTTGTTTAATATATAGTATTTTACCTCTTTTCGTCAATATGCCGATCTATTGTCATTCCGGCCTCCCACTACCATGCAAATGATGTGGGGATGTACTTTCGCAGGGATGACGCTCGAGGCGACGTTCATCAAGCAATGAACTCAATCGTTGCCATTGCTGAACCGTCTCGCATACGTGCTTCCGCAGACTTTACCACACGGAGATATCCACCTCGTCGCGCCTTATATTTCGGTGCAACTTCGTAGAAGATCTTTTCCGCGGCCTTCTTCGGAAGTCGGGCGATGAGCAAGCGCAAGCTTGCCGTATCCTGCTTCTTTGCGAGTGTGACCATCTTTTCCACTTCCGGCCTCAGCTCTTTCGCTTTTGCTTCCGTAGTTGTGATCTTCTCTTCAAGAATCAGGTTATTCGCCAGAGTCTTCATGAGCGCTGTGCGTTGACCAGTCTTCCTATGAAATTTTCGTCCTTTCGCTAAGTGTCTCATTGTAGTTCTTTATTTTTTCCCTTTCTTTTTCGGCTCTTCCTCTCCTTCTTCGTCTTCCGTTTCCACGGTAACGTCGGCGATCTCAGCGACCTTGGAAAAGTGATCCTTGAGAATATTCGATGCCTTATGCAACGCGAGGGAAGGCTTTGTACTTCCGTCGGTCTCGATGGTGAGCTTTATCTTATTGAAGTCAGTCCGCTCTCCTACGCGCATGTTCTCAACCACGAAGTTTACATTCGTGACGGGGGTGAAGATCGCGTCGATGGCAATGACGCCAACCGGCAACTTCTCAACCTTGCGCACTTCGACCGGTACGTATCCAAGACCTTTCTCGACAGTTATTTCCATTGAGAATTCGGTCTTCTTCTCCGTAAGGGTTGCGATGTGCGATTCCGGATTGATAACTTCAACCTGCGCATTCGCCTTGATGTCCCCTGCGGTCACCACCTTCTCTCCTTTTACGTCGAGGGTGAGGACTTGCGGTTCGTCAGCGTGGAATGCAAAACGTACTTTCTTCATATTCAACGCGATCTCTACGATGTCTTCCATGACTCCGTCGATCGTCGTGAATTCGTGTTTGACGTTCTTGATCTTGATCTGGGTTACACACGCACCCGGAAGCGATGACAGCAACACGCGGCGCAATGCGTTTCCGACGGTCAGGCCATAGCCCGAGTACAAACCGTCGATCTCGAACACTCCTTCAGTCGCAGTTTCCGAAATTGTTTTGATTTTTACCGACTCGCTTAATCGTGTATATTCCATAGAAAAAGAAATTTAGATTATTTTGAGTAGAAATCGACAACCAGGTTAATGTCATACGGAATCTCGACATCGAACGGAAGGGATTTTACCTTGCCTTCGAGTTTTTCCCGTTCGATCTGGAGCCAGACCGGAGTTTCGTATTTCTTCAGGTTCTCGGAAAGATCTTTGAACAACGGGGTTGTCTTTGATTTTTCCCGAACTGCGACGATATCACCTACCTTTACCTGAAATGACGATATTGTCACCTTCCGGCCGTTGACTAGGATATGACCATGACTAATAAACTGCTTTGCCATGATGCGCGACGGGGCAAACCCCATGCGAAACACCACGTTATCAAGACGTCGTTCAAGCAGGTTCACGATCGTTGTCGTAATAGCCTCCTTTTTATGCAACGCTTCCTTAAAGATGCGTTCCATCGCCTTCTCCCTTAGACCGTAGCTAAACATGATCTTCTGCTTTTCAGCAAGTTGGAGACCGTATTCAGACAACTGCTTTCTTCGGGACTTTCCGTGCACACCCGGACGATATGGTCGTCGGAGCAATGCGCACTTACCGGAGCTGCATCGTTCTGCCTTCAGGAAGAGATGCACTCCCAGCGCCCGTTCTTTTTTTTCTTTTGGACCCATCATATGAATGACTCAGAACTTATAACTCATAACTTATGACGAGATTCTTAGGGATAACCCTGCCCATCCGCCTTCTGTCATTAGTCAATAGTTATTGGTTAATAGTTATTTTAGATTCTTCGCGGCTTTTTCGGTCGCGGACCGTTATGCGGGATCGGCGTCACGTCCTTTACGGAAGTGATATTGAATCCCTGGTTTGCGAACGAGCGGATCGCTGAATCGCGTCCCGAGCCGACGCCTTTCACTACAACGTCAATTTCGCTCAAACCAACTTTCTTCAATTTTTCGACCAGTGCGGCCACTGCCTTTGATGCGGCAAACGGGGTTGCCTTCTTCGGACCAGCAAAACCAAGACTTCCTGCGGATACCCATGCGATAACATCGCCTCCTCTATTGGTGACGGTGATCATCGTGTTGTTATAGGTAGCGTTGATGAATACCTTCCCTTGTTCGATTTTACGCGATCCCCCTCCCTTGCCCGAGACCTTCGTCATGGTCTTCTCGAGGTTGTCGCTCTCCTTGAGCACCTGCGCTTCAGTTTGTTTTATGACTTTTTTCTTACCCATAGTTAAAGGAGGTTAGATTACTTCAATGATGTCTTACGTCGTCCGCTCGTAGCGGTCTTGCGTACGTTTCCGCGTACGGTGCGGGAATTGGTCTTCGTTCGCTGTCCGCGTGTCGGGAGCTTCTTCATGTGCCGAGTTCCTCGGTAGCAGTTGATCTCCTTCAAGCGCGCAATGTTCGTTTTGATAACCTGTCGCAATTCACCTTCGACCTTGCAGTTCTTTTCAACGTATTCTTGAATCTTTTTCATCTCATCCTGCGTGAGATCCTTTGCTTTCTTATCTACCGGAATCTTCGTGGCAGACAAAATAGCATCGGCAGTCGTCTTTCCGATGCCGTGTACGTATGTCAAGGCATACTCGATCCTTTTATTATCTGGAATGTTTACACCAACTAATCGCATGGTATTGAATGATTATTAACCCTGTCGCTGTTTATGCTTAGGATTTTTCTTGCAGATGATAAATACGCGGCCTTGTCGGCGTACGGATTTACAATCCTTACAAATTTTTTTAACTGAAGCTCGAACCTTCATAATAAATGACTTAGAACTTTTAACTTTTGACTTTTGACGGGTTGCGGGGAATTCTCCCCATAGTCCGCCTTCCGTCATTAGTTATCGGTCAATAGTTTATAGTTTATTTTACATTCTCCTCACAATCCTTCCCCGCGCACCATCTGGACTCAATTCAAGTGTGACCGTATCACCGGGCAGTATCTTGATGTAGTGCATCCGCATCTTACCTGACAAATATGCAAGAATCTCTTCGCCATTCTCAAGCTTCACTCGAAATGTCGTTGCCGGCAGCGATTCAACAACAATACCTCGTGCGAGTGGCTTACCTTGATCTTTTATTTGCCTCGGTTGTCTCCTTGGTCGCATGTAGGTTAGATAGTAGACTAAAATAGGTGAACAGTCAAGCCATGCACTACCAAACTTGCAAGTTTGGTGTGTAGGTAAAAGTAAATCACCGCGTTTGCGGCTTTTTCATGATTTGTTCACTTCGTGTGCAGCATTCCCGGCGGTATGCATATATAGTACACTGTTTCTCTATAAAAACAAGGCCGCTGCGCGCGTCCACGGTTAATAGTTCACGGGTCATAGAAATTCCGCATTGTCATTCCGAGCGGAGCGGTACTCCGCGTAGTCGAGGAATCTGCAGTCTATACACTTCCCTGCTACAGATCCTTCGACCCCACTCCGTTGCGCTCAGGATGACAATACAGGCGCTTTTCATTCCCAAACACAGGCTCCCATATCGTGATACGTGTCCGTCATCTGGCGAATCCGAAGGGAATCCACTTCATTTTTTCGTCTTACGATGACGGAAAATTGAAGACACCTATAAAAATCCGCCAAAATGGCGGATTTTTGTTTACATTCCCGTACCGTAACTATCCGGCTTATTTTTACTCATTTTATGCGGGTCCCTATTTTCGATACTTATGATATCTTCGGCGTTTATCTTAAAATCGGCGCCCCTATCTAAGGTTATTTCCGAACCAACCATTCGCTTAAACTCTCCGGCGATTGTTTCGGCGGCTCCCTCTTTTTTAAAATACACATGGACCATATCGCCCAGAGCAATATCCTGCTTTTTAATCTCATTGGCTATCCGCTCAACTTTTTCATCCACCTGCTCCTCCGTCCTCCTCGGCAATCCTTCCATATTTTATTTGGGTTTAATTTTTGCTGGATTCCGTCCGTTCCCTAGCAGTCCGGAATGACGGATTATTTAGGCTCGACAGCCATTTTATTCCCCTTATTTTACCCCCCCCCGAATCAAAACAGTCAACCCTCTAGTGGTTGACTGTTTTGATTGCTCTTGACACGCGCAAACGCACTGCTATACTTTCTTTATAAGAAATAAATCCTCTCGCGTTGGGATACCGTAAGGCGTCTCGTTAAAGCGAGGGGTTTTCTTTTTTATCAGGGGAATAACTGGTTCTCTTCGACAATGACGTCTTTTATTAGCTCATAATATCCGCGATCCTCCTGCTCATATTTTCTAAAGATCGCCCACGAAACAAAGTCTACGGCCTGCAAACATTTTTCCGTATGAGACGGCTTGATCTGTATGTTGACCCCGTCTCTCCTTCGCTTGATGAAACTTTCTTGCAAATATTTTTCAAAATTATCGCGCAGCGCTCGTTTCGTGTCCTTTTGGTCGATATAGAGATGGATCGGTTCGGTTATGCCTATTAGGCCATTATTATGCAGCCTGTCTAATAAAATATTGGCAGTATAATTGTACAGATAATTTTTCTGACCCCGAAGATCCACATACACCTTATCCTTATTCAAAACGATACACAGCACTTTCAGGTCTTCTTTAGCCAACAACTTCAAAACTTTTTTTCTAGTAGCTTCATCCGCATGATACGCGTGCAATTCACTGACTCTCTTATATTTCTTACTTAAACCTCTATGCACTTTCTTGATAACCTTTTCTATTCGACGATGATCTTCGGTCAAAACGATCGTAAAGATAAACCATTTACTAGACCCCTTCTTGAATCCCAAATCTCCGCTTTCATCCAAAAATATGTGCGCCATCCCGTAATTTTACCAAATTCTTATCCGCTTATAAAATAACCCCCGGCCTCCGCGCTCCGCGTGCCACCACTAAAGCTTCAGCGACACGCGGCTAGCCATAGCCCTTGGTGATGTGCGACCGGGGGGGGTGATAAATAAAAAAATCCATTCACCAGCTGGCGGCACTCAAATAAAACAGCCCATCTCTGTGAATGGGCTGTTTTATTTATCTGACCTCTTATCTCTTACTACTTGCCTCTATTTGAGCTCCACTTTTACACGATCCGGATCGCTCGGCACTCGCTTTACCCAAATAGGCCAAAGGGAAACATCCGCCTTTTCGATGTTTGATGAGCTAAAGATATAGGATTTCAACTCATTTTCATCCTTTCCAAAGGCATTTTTTTTGAATTCTTCGACATTGATCGGCTTCCAAAAGACTCCTTTGAAGTCAATTGGCAGCGATATCATCCCCGTCTTCTCGTCCACGGTTATGTCCCCGTAGGAAAGCGTGTGTTCACGTATCACATACCCATCTCCATTAACCTGCCGAGCTAATGCGGTCATCAGCTTTAATACATGTTCTTCCTTGAGTGTATCAACCCCTCCCTCTGCTTCTATATATATCGAGAAATTCCCTTGCTCGTCGACTGATTCGTTCACCGTTTCCTTGCTAATCGAAAACCGTCGGCTACTTTCTATCACTTTAAACCCTTCAGGCACTACCTGCGTTGCCAAGAATGATTCGATTACTTCCTTCATTTGTTTCCGGGCATCTTCCTTTGCGGTCGCTATGTCTTTTTCCGTTGGATATTTCCCTTCTCCGACAAATCCCCCTGTCATCGGATTCTTTGATTCGGCATAAAACTTTTCGAATTTTTCCGACCCTGCGAATCCCGGAATGGTGAATTTATTCACCGGGCTTATGTTATACGACTCTCCCGCCTTGTCGGCAACCACTTCTGCTTCGATACTAGCCGGAACCAACTCTCCTCCGTCTGTCTTGGCGCCCGGCACGACGATCCGCTCCTTAAGTCTAAAGATTTTACCATCGGGAGTTTCGAACCGGGTGCCTGCAATGAGCGGCTGAGAGCTACTGTTATATTCGTTGTATACGGTTATCTTACCCGTTGCCTTACGTTCGATACTTTTCCCCGACCCTGTCGCCGGATAGTGGAATGCATTTGTCTTCTTCTCGGAAAATACCGCAACCGGTATCTGCTTCGCCGTCGGATCGATATCCGCGATCTTCGTACTTGCCCCGATCACATTTGCATATGAATCAGATGCGGGCCAGGTGACCGTCTTAGGCACTAGCACTATTTCAGCGCGTGGCAACACTACCACAACGAGGTACGCCCCAAGCCCTAGTAATATGGACACTACGCTCCATGTGAATATTCCTCCTTTCTTTACCTTTATAATTTCTTTTTTCTGAGAACGCTCCCTTTTTTCGATCCGCTCCAGTACTCGCTTCTCCTCGCGGGTCGGCTTTTCCTTTGGTATGTATGCGATCGGCCGGTCCATTTCCAATGACGACACCTCGGGTATAGTCATTGGTCGCTCTTCCATTTTTACTTCCTGCGTCGGTCGATACGCCGTTTGCGGCAATGCGTCCAGACGTGGCTCCCTTTCATACATCGCAGATCGTTCTTGTGCTTGGGTTTCGATCACTCGGGGTGTTTCTTCCTTTACTACTGGCACATACCCTCTTTCCTCTTCCTGTCGCTGGGCACGCACATCCAGCTCGACTCGCTCCCGTACGGCTGCCGTTTTCATATCTCGCAGTATCGCCTCCCGCGCGACCTGCTGCGGAGAGGTCGCGTGCAAGGGTGTCGTTTCAACAACAACACTCTTTCGCATATCCTCTTTTGGAGCACTTACGATTTCTTCCCGATGCAGTTCCGGCTTTTTTTCTATCGTAAATTTCACCTGCTCCTCCTTCGCCTTCCATGATGTAGGTGCGGCCGCTGTCGGCTTTTTACGCACAATGTCCATCATTCTTATTTTTTTCATCGGTGTTTTATCCATGAGGTCGATATACTCCTTATACTTCATTTATCATAGCAAATTCTACATGAAATAAAAAATTTATATTTTTCGAATTCCTCCTGTCTGTCATTCTGCTTCGACAGACCTTTTGTTTTCTATTACAATACAACATATGCAAACACGCAGAACCGTAATTCTTGTCATTATCGACGGGTGGGGTGTCGGACGATCCGATTTTTCCAATCCCATCCATACCGTCAATCCGCAAACGTTCGATTTTTTAAAGCATAACTTCCCCAATGGCACGCTCCAGGCATCGGGCATCTCAGTCGGTCTTCCCTGGGGAGAAGAGGGCAATAGCGAAGTCGGACATATGAACATGGGTGCCGGGAAAGTTGTCTACCAAAACTATCCAAAGATTACGCTTGCCCTTCGTAACGGCACGTTTTATACCAACGCCGTACTTAAAGAGTCGTTCGACCATGCCATCGCGAATAATTCATCCGTAAATATCATTGGACTCCTTGGTGAAGCGAATGTCCATGCGTCTTTTGAGCATCTTGATGCTCTCTTACGATATGCTGATCAGATCGCATTTCCTTCCGATCGCATCAATCTCCACCTTATCTCCGATGGTCGCGATAGCGACCCTCATTCCGTAATGAAGCTTATCGGTCGACTCCCCCATGTTGAACAACTTGCCAGCATTGGCGGTCGCTACTACGGCATGGATCGTGATAAACACTGGGACCGAATCAAACCGGCCTACGACGTCATGACCGGCACATCCCCTTTGACGACTGATCTTTCATCATATGTCCAGCAATTTTATGACAAGAATCTCAATGATGAATATATCGCGCCAACGCTAGTCGGAGCGACGGCACGCCCCATTCAAGACAATGACTCTGTCATCTTTTTCAATTTCCGTGAAGATCGCATGAAGCAAATTGTACGTTCTTTCACCGACCCCACCTTCAAGGAATTCCCCACAAAACAGTTTGCCAATATCCTATTCAGTTCCTTCATCGAATACGACCCGTCATTCGCCATCCCCGTCATATTCCCTCCTGAAGAACTTGGTAATCCACTCGGCAAGGTTCTTGCTGATAATCACAGAACACAATGGCGTATTGCTGAAACGGAGAAGTACGCGCATATCACCTATTTCTTCAATGGGCTTCGAGAAAAACCATTTGACGCAGAATATCGTGTTCTCATTCCTTCAAAAAAAGAGTTCAACTATGCCGAGCATCCCGAGATGCAGGCAGCCGAAGTGACGTCTCGTCTTGTGGAAGCGATTGAGGAAAAGGCATACGACTTCATCTTATGCAATTATGCCAACGCTGACATCATCGCCCATACCGGTAATATGCAAGCATCTATTGAAGCAGTAAAAATCATTGATGCGTCCATCGACAAGGTGGTCAAAGCAGCACTCGACACCGATTCGATTCTCATCATCACAGCAGATCATGGCAATGTGGAGCGTCTTGCTAACCCAATGACCGGCGAACCGGAAACAAAACATGATGCCAACCCCGTTCCGATCTATCTTGTCGCCAATGAATATAAGCGACCCCGGAGCGAAGAGGAGGTCAAATCATCTGAGCAATCCTCTATCGGTGTACTGGCGGATATCGCGCCCACTATCCTCGATCTCATGCATCTACCCAGACCCGAAGAGATGACGGCGCAAAGTTTGATCGATCTAATGGCAGACTAAAAAACCACCCGCGATGCGGGTGGTTTTTTAGTCCTCCATAGAAATGATGTCTAACCCTAATTCTTTCAATTCTTCATCACACGTATTATTTTTTACTTCCACTCATCTACTTTGTAGACATATGTCTCTGTGTCTATGTCCGTATGGCTAATAGTCAGAATATCGTATCCGGTAGTATTTCGTATCAGTGCATAATACGCCCCAGACCCAGGCCAATACCCTTCACGCACCTGTCCGGTCGTAGAAGAGTATACGGAGACTCGGTAAAACCTGTGGCTTTTCGAAGCAGCTTGAATATTAGCTATACCAGATACTTCCGACCCACTATTTAAGGTGATAGATGATTCGGCAATAGTTACCCAAGTTTTACCCCCCAAGTTAGCAGCGGTTGTCTGTGTTGTCCCATCAGGGAATGTGAATCCTCCACTCGAAGACCGAATCTGTCCCGCGACATCCAATTTATAGGACGGACTTGTATTCCCTATACCAACATTACCCGAGAAATACGTATTACCACTCGTTCCTCCCGAAATAGTCAGATATGCCGCATTATCGTTATGAATTCCTCCTCGTGCTTGAAGCGCTGCTGCCATATATACCGTCCCGCTGTTAAAGTAGGCGCCTCCCGGAGCAATAAAGTAGGAGGATGCGCTTATCGTCGGGTTTGCCACGTTGAAGGTAAGATTTCCTCCCAAGGTAATTGCCCCTGTATTGTATTGATTTCCGCTATTATCCCAATACGACTGCCAGCTACCCGCTCCAGTAAGAAATCCAATTACATTGGAATTGGCGTGAATGGACTTTGCTCCCGACGTTGATTCATCGTCGCGGAGATAGATGCGCGTCGACGCTAAAGGTCCAAATATGACATCCCCAACCACATCCAACTTCGCTCCTGGAGCTGATGTACCGATGCCGACGTTGCCGGCGTTGTAATACGCAACTGTGCCACTTAATGAGAATGGCGACGCACCAGCAGGGCCGGTTGCTCCGGTAGGTCCTGCGGGGCCGGTCAAACCCGTCGCACCGGTAGCGCCCGTTGCACCAGTCGCGCCTGCGGGGCCGGCCGGCCAGCTCGCATAGCATGTTCCGCTAATACATAATGAAGATCCGTTAATCGAACCGTTTACATCAAGCTTGTATCCTGGAGTGGTCTTGCCGATACCGACGTTGCCGCCGTTAAAAAGAACACTTCCCGAGTTTGGAATATTGTTTGTTGCTGACGTATTGACGGATCCAATGACTGTTCCCCCTGCTCCACCGCAGGTGCCTGAAGCATTCCCTGTACAGATCGACCCGTATGAATAGATAGACGAACCCGCATTAAAGGTTGGTGCATTCACGCTTGCCCAATTCGAGCTTGATCCGCCATTGGCAACAATATTCCCGGCAGTCCAGATGCCGGTACCCAAGGCGGTCTGTGTAACGCCATTATTCATGACAAGGAGCTGATGATTGAGTCCCGCCTTTGATTGCGGGTTATTCCCAACCGAACCATAGTCGGGGTTGTATGACCAGCCAAGACCATACAATGTTCCATAGTTTGTCGTTCCACCTCCCGCAGGCAAAACATATGCGGGACCCATGGACCAAACTGCTTGCGTTTTGGTTGGATCGTATGTGCCGATCGTACCGAGCCCTACATTACTAAAGGTTAGGTTACCACTCATTGTATCGCCCGTTTTGAGCACTTTAGTGTCATCGGCACTACTTGGCCACGCAGTCTTATTAACGCCCCCCAGCGTAAGACCTCCCGTGCCGACGGTGATCGCAGGGCCTCCGCCTGCATTATTGAAATAGCCGGCAGGGCTTGTTGCGCTGTTGTTTTCTGCCTTGACGCCGCCACCGAACGTGGTGAGGCGATAGCTTACGTCGGGATTTGCCGTACCAATCCCAACATTGCCGGAAGTATTCGCAGTCAATAAATCTCCCGCAGAGGCATTCCACAAGCGAAATGTTACACCACTGGCATACCAAAGCCATGAAGATGAATCGTTCTTGAATCCGATCGCGGGGTAGTTATTCTTGAAGATACCGATACCTTGCGTTCCCGCCATTTGGGAAGTTGGATCTGTCGTACCGATACCG
>Ga0076047_107_pt1 | contig 61245 bp, 66 predicted proteins | sample RifGroB1_FD_68144 | JGI IMG/M metagenome (GOLD analysis project Ga0076047, IMG submission 68144) | Parcubacteria (Wolfebacteria) bacterium GW2011_GWB1_47_243 | reverse complement strand
TCGGGACAAGTAAACAAGCCTCGCACCACATCGCCTAACAACCGCTTGGCGGCGTCCGCCCAAATCCCGCTCCGCGGGACTTCGCAAAGCTCCACGTTCAACGAAATAAATTTTTTATCTTGGTGAAAATTTAAAGTTTTGTGAGATAAATGGGGACAGAAAATTTGATTTTTTATTAATTTAAAGAGGGGGATACGGAGTTTTTCTGCTCTTTGGGGAGCAGAAAAAATTAATTCATTTATAATCAAAAATATGCTCGAAAAACCTTACATTCCATCGCAAGCTGAAATGGAAAAAGCTGAAACAATGGCAGCTGATTATCAAAAAACACCCGAACAAGTCAAGGAGGATGAAGAAAAAAAAGACAAAAACAATGAGGCTCTAATTTCAGATTTAGCTGGAATAGAGATTTACGGCTCTAATTCAGTGAGTGAGCAGATAAAACAAAATTATGCTGAAATGGCAATTAAAGTCATCACTGATATAAATAAAAGCGCAGGAAAAAAATTATCATGGACTTTTAGGTTATTTGGACCGAAATCAGATAAGGATATGAAATTCAAAATGGAGGAAACATTGAATAATATGGCAGCAGCTTTACGTCTTGAGCATGAGAAGGCAGCAAACGAGGTGGGCCTAATTCGCAAGAGAGGCGATAATACAGAAATGGATAAATTTATTGCGGAAAGAGAACTAGAAAGAAAAGGCCTCTTGAAAAGTTTAAAGGAAGGATATGCCGATTTTGTATTAAATAAAGACGAAGGAACAATTCAGATAGGTATGACATCGGATGGCTATAAACTTAAATCTGGAGAATTAATGAATTTTGATGAAATAACAAAATACATCAGAGAGAATATGTAATGCCGATGAGGAGTTTTGAAAAATGAAATTCACCCCTAGCCCCTCTTTCATTTTTCAAAAGAAAAAATCAAATTTTCTTATACGATAAACTAATGTATAATGAATTTAATAACGAGATAAAAAATTGACATCGTCGAACAACTCATATCTGGCTCAAGAAATTGACACTTTAATGTTTCAGATGAAAGCCAATTTCTTTCGACCCAAATTTTTTCGCAATTGCATTGCGCAAAAACTTCAGATATAAGTAACGTTACGCATCGGGACAAGTAAACAAGCCTCGCACCACATCGCCTAACAACCGCTTGGCGGCGTCCGCCCAAATCCCGCTCCGCGGGACTTCGCAAAGCTCCACGTTGGACGAAATGCCATAAGGAAATTAGGGGGATGGCACATCGTCCAACACTGTGTATCTGGTTTCATGAAAAGGGATTCAACAAATAATCTTTTACAATTCAAAATGCCATTTTTTGGGATAAAAAAATCCGCCAATCTTTCGAGAGGCGGAGGATGTGTTGTTTGCTGATTTATTATGTTCAGCTCATATTTTTCTTGACGACCTCGAGATTGCTTTCGAGCAGCTCTTCCTTGACGTCGTCGTCGATGTCATCCCATGCGTTGTCCAATCCTCTGCGGCCTGTCAGATCGCCGAGGATAGCAAACAGAATTTTTTTTGCCGGTTCGGTCGGCTTGGTTGTGTAGCGCTCCTGAAACTCCTCAAGTAACGTTGTCATAAAGTCCTCCTCATGATTTTGATATATTATCCAAATGTTGTTGAATAATATATTATGATAGCACATTATTCGTTGTATGTCAAATATAGAGGAGTAAAAATTCCAAAAATGGCTCAAGTTAAGGAAATTATTTGTTGAATTCCTTTTCATTCCACCCAAATTTTTGCTTCTTTTATCTATTTGAACTAATATTGAGGAAGCGAAGCAAAAACTTCAGATACACAGTAACGTTACGCAAAATGTCGTTCGGCTTCACTCCATTTTTCGTAACGTGGAGCTTTGCGAGGGTTGGGCTTCCTCTCTTCCCTATCGGGACAAGTAANTGTACGAAATTACTTCTTTATTAGGTACTATAAAAATCCCGCCGATACGATCGGCGGAATTTTTTATGCTTCCCACGCAAAACCCCGGGAGTGAGCCCATGAGGACTTCATTCTCCCATATTCACGAACCGCACCTCCTCGCCTTCGAGCGTTAGGTGTAAATGACTCCCCTTTCGCACCTCCCCCCGCAAGATCATCTCGGCAAGCTCACTCTTGATGCGATCGTTGATCACGGTGCGTAGCGGACGGGCGCCGAATACCGGATCATAGCCAACGTTCGCCAAATGTTCCACGACGGCATTGTCGATCTCCATCGCGATGCCTTGTTCTTCGCCGAGCGTCTTTGCCAACTTTTGTATCTGCATGCGCGCAATGGCGATTGTGTCGTCGACCGACAGATTCTTGAATATGATCACATCGGAAAAACGATTCAATAATTCAGGACGGAAATATCCAGTCAATTTCTTCTTAAATTCATCCTTAATATCTTCAATATTACGCCCCGCCTCGATAGATTCCTTAATGAAATCGGAATTTGCGTTGGACGTTGCGATGACGATAGTGTTCTGGAAATCAACCACGCGCCCCACGTTGTCGGTGATGCGCCCATCGTCGAGTACCTGCAGGAAAAGATTCAATACGTCCGGATGCGCCTTTTCGAATTCATCCAATAGAATTAGGCTATACGGCTTCTGAATCACCGACTCGGTAAGCGTGCCGCTCATCTTGCCGTCAGGGGTTCCGATAAATCGAAAGATGCTTTGCTTGTCCTGATATTCGGACATATCGAAGCGGAGCAGCAGCTGGTCAGACCCAAACTGCGTCTTTGCCAAAATCTTTGCAAGCTCCGTCTTACCGACGCCCGTAGGCCCAACAAAGAGAAATGTGGCAATCGGCCCGTTGGATCGGGCAAGTCCGCTGCGATACTGACGCAATGCGCGTGCGACTGCGGTGACCGCCTGTTCCTGGTCGATCAGATTCTGATGAATAATATCCTCGAGATTGAGTAGTTTCTCTGCTTCCTCCTTGGTCGTCTTATGGATCGGGATATTGATCTTCCGCTCGGCAACGGCGATGACGATCTCATCGGTAAGCATCTTTTCTCCCCGCTGGGTTGCGTCGGCAAGTGCCTCTTTAAGCAGATCTTCCGCACTCGCGGGAAGAAGCTTTTGTTTAAAATATTTATGAGCGATCGAAACGGCGGCTTTAATGGCTTCAAAGCTGATGACGACGTTGTATTGCCGTTCCAGGATGATGCCGGAATAGATCAAGACACGAATGGAATCATCCTCAGAAAGCTCTTCGACGCGAACCACTTCAAATGCATTGAGAAAATCGGTATGCGGTTCGATCTCGGTCTTCATTTCCTTTGCATAAGAAGACCCGATAACCTGAAACGCATCACTGGCAATGGCCGGCAACATAAGCGTGGCCACATCCATATACCCTTCCCCCGACGTCTTGAATAGATTATGAATATCGGGGATATAGAGGATGATATTCTTTGCCGCAATGATCTCCCGAACGACGGTATTGACCCGAGTAGAAATTTCTTCAGGCCCCGCGCCGGAAACAAGTTCTCCAATAGAAAGCGCAACAAGCCGCTTATCGAATAGCTCCTCAGGAACTTTGTCTTTGACGATATTAAATGCCAAATGGCTGACGATGGTCTCTTTTCCACTTCCCGGATCGCCCACTAAAAGAACATTCTGCTTTGCGGCGCGAGAAAGAACATTAACAATTGTTCCATATTCCTGTTCGTGGCCAATCAAAAACCCGACACGCTGTTCGCGAGCAAGATCGGTCAGGTCGTCGCTAAACATATCCAATGTCGGCGTAACGCGCGCAGTCCACGCACGATTCATAATACGATGTCGCCCTCCTTTGCGACCAAACCCGCCAAGCGTGGAAGGGATAGTCTTGAGCCACGCAAATCGCTGTCGATAACGGCTAAAGATGAGTGCCTTTTGTAGATCATTTGTATCAAGCGAGAAGAGATAGAACACGCGCCGCACGGCGGCATCGTCAACCGTACCCAATGCGGAAAAAAGATCATTGAGAGCAATATACTTTCCCCCGTTGTCATAGGCATCCATGAATGCGACCTTCACCAATATATGAATGCGCGAAAGCAGTTCGTCATGAGCATAAAGGTTCGTATTTTTGTACTTCTCGACTTCTTCATCAATCTTATGCTCAAACTCCTCCGGAGAAATCTCAAGCCGCCACAAAGCGCCACGAATGCCGTCATCCCGAATAAGCGTCTTCATGAGATGCAAATAATAGTTACCCCCGGCGATCGCGGTTTTATCAAGCGCACGGATAATTACGCGGAAACTCTTTGGTAAAAGATATTGGGTAATATTAACTCCTTCGATCTCATCTGCCTTCAGATCGGTGATCGCATGCAATGGAGTGTTAATATGTAAGGCTCGGTCGATCAGCACCAGGGTGCACAAGATGCCGAACCAATACAACCATTCGATATCGGACAATACCGCAAGGATAGTGCCTACGGTGAATATGGCATAAAACGCATACGTGATCAGCCCCCATAAGAAGCGCAATGATGCGGAGAATTCGAGACGCGGATCAGAGAAGGTGAGTTTTTCAACGGGAAAGTTCGTGTTCATACCAATCAAATGTTCACATTAAATACATGCGCTGCAGGCGTTTGTCCGGCGATCTTGAGTAGGACATAAATAGGAATACCCGCCCATGCGAGAAAAATAACCGCGGCAACCCCAATAACTACAGCATAGAGTACGCTGCCGATCACCAGACGGATCGCGCGAAAGATAAATCCCAGTACATACCCGAAGATGTTATACTCCTGATAGAGTGGTTGAAAGATATTACGCCAGGTAACCTTCAGAGCGATAGATTGATCCATTTCTTCCAAGCGCGCGATAATAAACCTACTATAGGACATAAAACTATCGACGTACCAATGTCGGATAAAATGGGAGATGCGATAAACGAACCGATCAAAAAGATAGACAAGAAAGATATCCATGATAGAGCCAATTGATCTATTACGAGTTACGGGTTGACTCACATTACAGATCCGTATTTTTCTAAATTCGCAATTCGTAATCGAGTAATTCTTCCAATAGTATATCCGATTTCCGCCCGCCGAACAAAAAAGACACCACGCAAGCGGATGTCTTTTTATTGAACATGTAAATTGTACAAATTTTGATGAGATGTGAGACGCGGGCATGGCGCAAGGAAGTCGTACTACCAGTACGCGACCGAAGCGCCAGGAGACCCGCAACAAAGCAGCTCGCAAAATATGTAGAGTTATTTACTTTTCGGAGGTCTCCCGCTTTAACTTCTCAATAAGAGAAGCTGCGTAGTCCTTTCCGCCGAGGCCGAAGGCAATACCACCTGCGAGGGCGAGCATAGCAACAACACCGGTAATGACCGTCTGGAGAACATAGACGTTGATTCCAAGCTGCATCAAAGCAGTAATGAGACCAAAAACGACAACAATCCACCAAACGAACGATCCGAGGAAGTTAGCTGCGTAAAGCTTCGCACTCGAAACGGAGGCCTTTACCAATGATTTTGAAAACTTCGCAACTACCAAGGTCGCGAGCATTATCAATGCAGCGGCAACGATATTTGGAAAATACAAGAGTACTTGTTTCAAGAAATCAGAAAAGACATCCAATCCCAAGAGACTGGAAACTGCCAAAATGGCAACGATCGCGAAGAACCAATAGACAGCCCGACCCAAGAATCGTCCTGAGTCAAGACGCATATCGCCGCGCTCAACATATTGAGCAACGCCGATTTTCTTCAACAATTCGTCCAATTTAATCGCTTTAATAATCTGTTCAACTACCGTTCCGAATACGGAAGCGATGACCAAACCGATAATCAACACGATAAGAGCTCCAAGAAACTTAGGCACGAACGCCATTACTCCAAGCCACACGTTTGCCAGCGAACCGTAAAGCGTGCTTGTTAAATTTTGTACGAACATTTGTTTGTTATCACCCGCCGATCGAAACCGACAGATGACACCATTATGTGTTTTCGACCTTTCAACTTGTTACCAGTATACCCCGTTAGAGAATTTATTCCAACACCCACTAATAAAATCAACGCTTATCGACTACAAATGTGGCGTTAAATTCTCTAACGGGTATATATATCAAAAAGTCATTTGATCGCATAGAGGACAATTAGCCAAGGTTCAAATCCATGACCCCCAGCATTGTTTCAAAATTACGATTTACCCCTATCGTTACCATGCCTTGATAGGGCATTTTGAGTAGTGATGATACGGTTTTTCTGTTTTCTATGTTGAGGTTCCAAAGTAGTTTTTCTGCGAGTTTTTGTTTTCGCTCATCATTTGCCTCGGTGTATTCTTTTTCCGCACTATTACTTGCTAAAAGGAATGTTCGGGCAAGTTCCAAACCATTTTTACCATTTCCGTTTTTGCCTATTTTTTCGAGCTGATCAACGATAATAACTTCCTCGTTTGATAATTGTTTTAATTTTGTCTCATAGAGGGCTTTCGGGGTCAAGCCGTCCATGAAGCTATCTAAGAGCTTCAACTGCCGTTCTTGGGTCAATTTGAGCTGATTACGCAGGGTCTCCGTAGCTGATTCGACATAGGTTTTGTTGCTGTTCTGCTTTGCCTTTAATGCTTCGTAAGCCATTTCGATCATTTCCTCATCCCATTGAATCTTTTTGAATTGTTCGGCAACGAGAGTATCAAGCACTTCCGAGCGCAGATATCCCTTGTGCTGATCGCATATTTCTTTGCCGTTTGTGCAGTAATAATAGTCATGCCCTTTTTTCTTTGAAGCGGTAAGCATGCACCCACAGTTGGCACATTTCAAAAATCCACGCAGATGGAAAAAGTGCTTTTGCTTTTTGCTATGTAGTTTTCCGAGTAACACATCGGCAACCTTATCAAATGTTTGTTTGTCGATAAGGGGTTTATGATTGCCCTTATATATCTTGCCGTTGCGCAACATCATCCCGTAATAAAACGGATTGCCAAACATTTTATGAAAATGACCTTTGCGAATTTTCAAACCCGAAGCAGTTCGCAAGCCCTCCTCGTAAAGAGTTTCTGAAATCTGCTTAAGGTTATACGCACCCGTTGCATAGAGCGCAAAGGCTCGCTGAATATATTTACTCGTTTTCTTGTCGATACTGATCGTCTTTGTCGCCTTGTCGTTTTTATATCCGAGTGGGGCATGGTTGGGCCACTCTCCTTTTTCGAGTTTTGTTTTGTTGCCTCGTTTTACATTCGTACTTAAATCACGAATGTATTGATTCGCCATTCCAAATTCAACGGCGGTTATCAAAACATTGTCGTTTGGATAATATGTCCGCTCGGGAGTTTTTATTTGTGAGATAACGCCTTTTTGCAAAAGCCATTTCAATTGCCCCTCATCAACGGGGTTACGAGCCAAGCGATCAAGCTTCCACACGATCAAACTCACTTCGCCAAGTTTCTCAATAGTCGATAGCATTCCGTTGAACACGGGACGGCCCGGCTCTTTGGCTGATTTACTTTCTTTGTAGATTTCTGCAACTTCAAAACCCTCTCGTTCTGCAAGCTGTTTCAATTCGCTCTCTTGCGATTCGATAGATAAAATTTGTCTATCTTCCGCTTCGGATGATTTTCTGCAATAGATAAAATATTTCATAGCTCTTTTTTGGCACTTTACTTCTCTTTTTCACGGATGACAACCCCATAGTCTTCGATACTCCCTCCTCGACCAAGGTTATACAGCGTATATTCTATTTCTCCCAAGAAATCGGAATTATATATTTCCGTTACAACCTTCTTGTCTTCGGGCAATCGGGATTCTATCCAGCGCACCTTAAAAATATTTAATTCATGATATGGCTTCTTTAGGCCTCTGCTCACGAAATAGCATTTTTCGCCTGCAAGGCGAGGGTCTTCTAAATCTTTGACCATGTATTTTGTAACATAACCTCCAACATTATCCACGTCATAGATCGCCTTCACGTTGACCATCCCGTACTTCCAAATTCTTCGTACTTCGTCATAGCAATTTTCGATATATGGCAGGTTAAAAAATACGACATGATAATGAATTGCCCCTCGTTCTTGAAATTCAGGTACGGCAAGATATTTGAGCGAGCTTCTTTTTGATTTAGTTAAAAACCAAGTAAGCCTCTTTATTGCTTTCGTAAATAATTTATTCGCCTCTTGCAGTTTCTGTATATTCTCCGCAAATGTAAATGTGATAAACACAGGCATAAACTCTCTCCCCGTTGCGGAGTGCCACCCCGACACATTGGAGTTGATTGATCGGCGTACAGTTGATCGAGCACGTTGTAATGCTTTTGCTCGAGAAACGGGATTGCCCTTCAAAACTTTTTCTTTCTCGACTTTCTTTTTCTTGAGCCAAAACGCTTTCTTTACCCGCTTGCGGAAAAGAGGCAGTTGTTTTGAGATGCCAAGCACTTGCCGTGTACGCTCATCAAAAACAACTTCGTTTTTCTTTCCGCAATCTACGGGTAATTGTTTTCGGCTCCGCTTTCGAGGCCCATAAACCAACGGACGCTTAAACTTAAGGACTTCGACCATTTGCCCCGATATTATAATTTTTCGATCTGTTACGTTGCTCATAAATAAAATCTCATTGAGTGTGGGTTAATCAAGAATAACTGGGGATGCCCGCCCTACGGGCGGGGCATCCCCAGTCGTCCGTTCTTCAATCGCTTCGGCAAGGCACAAATACAAATCAGCCAAGGAGTGCAGGTAGCTCTCGGCTTCCGCCCGCGAGACCTCCTGCCCAAACCGCTTGGCAAAATATTGTTGCGCCCTTGTGATGAGTGATTCGCTGAACATACAAAAAATGACCTTTGTTATGAGGCCATTGTGCGAAATCACTATTGCGGTATCTTACGGGTAAGATTACGGTGCGATCAGTTCGGCAAATAATTAGGATTTATCTGCACGTATCCCGTTTCGCCCGTTTTGATGATCAAAAAATTATCAATCTTTTCGGTTGTCTGTTTAGTTATTTTCCCTTGAATGTCATTGCAAGCGCGGTAGTATTTCATCCACTTAGTGCCCTCGGTTGTTTCTCTAAATAACTTATCGGCAATTTCTGAATAAGGATTTTGCGCTGACAGTCCTTCTTCGTTGTCAAAAATATACTCCAGTACGAGGTGCGCGTTGGACTTGTCGTTCTTTTTTGCTATTGCAATCTGCTCGCCACTGATCGACAAGATGCTTTTATCCTTATCAAAAGAAAGCGATCTTTCTTTTATTGGCTTGGTGGTCTGAGAGCTATTAAGGCAGATTTGATTATAGAACTCAAAAAACTTATCCCGAGAATGGAACTGGATAATATAGCGTTCTTTCACAAGCCGCTCGGGCATGAAAAAAATAAACCAGTCGTCAAGGATCAACCAATCTAGCTTCTTTTTATAGCTCGGCGGTCGTGTGCGCATTTCGAGATCTTGAAATCTGCGTTCGCTCGCGATCAGATCGCTTTCCTTCAAAAGGTTAACGGCGCTCCTAAATTCAAGCTCGGAATGCCCAACCTTTCCAAAATCCTCCACATCAAAAATAACAATCTCATCTTTGATATAAAAGAGTTTATTTTTGATCAGATCTATGAATTTGAGGAATTCTTCGGGCGTTTCCATTAGGGATAAGATAGCTTATCTATATGGGAATTTCAACATAAAAACCCGCCATTCAGAATGGCGGATTTTTATAATTGAAACGACTTACCTTTTTAGATCTTCTCGATACTTTCGATAGATTTAAATTCCATGCCGTGCATATGCTGCGTATCGCTCCCCACCGGTTCTTCGCTATAAAAAAGCATACTGTTACCGGTATCAGTATCGGTTAAGATATCAAAATATCCCTTAGCATTAAGCAAGGTACCTGGATCGGTAAGGTCGAGATAATGAATCCGTACTTCGTCACCTCTTGTGATACCACCCCTCTCAATCATGCCCTCAACCTTTTGACGTTCTTCTTCGAGACTTATTAATTCGTTTTCATCGACCAATTGTTCGCCTACCCCTTTAAATTCCTCCGAGGCAGGGATATTTTGCGGTATTTGTTCGCTCATTTCTTTATAATTTTTATGATTTCCTTTGCTGAAAGTATACTACATTTTGAGGAAACCGCCACAACTTAGCTATTTTACCTCACATTCATTTTTTATTCCCCACGATCATCATATGCATACTTATATCAACTACCACAGAGTGCGTGCATAATGCATAATGTACTTCCATCCAATTTTTCCAGGCTTTTTTATTCTTCGCCATTTCGTTAATTGCTTCGGGGTGAACAGATGCCAATCCCTCAAGGCCTATTGATTCAATAAATTTAACCTTATTCCTAAAAAGTTCTTTTAGTTCATTTAGCTCAAATTTATGCATATATCCTCCACGCCACATACGATCATCTCCTCGTAAGGCATAATCCATGAAATGCTTTTTTTCTTCTATCTCATTTACATAATTTACTGGCAAATTCGCCAGCGGCCCAAATTTACCCGTTACCGATACAAATATAGGCGCGCTCTTTTTACCAACCCGCACTAACTCGGCAATCGCTTCCTCTCTTTCTTTTGCAGGATGCACATGAGATAGTGGGCTACCCAAGCAAACAACCGCATCAAAGGAATTATTCTTAAACTGAGTCAGATCGGTTATTGTTCCTTCAATGATTCCCTTGATATGTTTCCCGACTTTTGCCTTCTTGATTTGTTCCTCTGCAAGCTCGAGGTTTGCTCTAACCAGATCAAATAGCACGACATCATATCCCAATTTCGCGAGCTCTATCGTATATCTCCCTGGGCCTCCGCCTGCATCCAAAATTAAACCCTTTTTAGGTAAATGCTTTTTTAGAAACCGCATCGTAGTATCAAATTCAAGCTTATGCACTGGATCTTTCATTAATCGATCCCATTCCTTTAATACATCTCTCGAATAAATCCCTTTTGTGAGTTCAAGTTCTTTATTTCGCATACTCTTTGTTATTTTTTGCTTACATGCATTATATGAAGCTTATTATACCACACTTTCAGCTAAAAAAGTTCCAGCGTATAAATACTACAAATACAAAAATCTCCATAATCTCGCAGAGGTACTGGCTCTGTGATATAATAGGGACAATGAAATTCTTATCTCGATTCCTGTTTTCAATATTCTCAAACCTCCTGGCGTTTCTGATCGCGATCAAATTCGTCGAAGGGTTTACGATCGCCGATGGGTCCACAACATTATTCGGCATCAGTGTGCCGGTCCTGGTCGCCGTAGTGGCGCTATTCACGGTCATTAACCTATTTATCCGACCGATTATCAAGCTTATCCTGAGTCCGATCATCATCCTAACCTTCGGGCTCGGCATCCTTGTTGTAAACGCATTAATGCTGTATCTGCTTGATTATTTCTCGAAAAATGTTACCATACAGGGACTTGAGCCACTCGCCTACGCGACACTCATCATTAGTGTCGTCAACCTCATTATAGGTGTGTCGGCGCGTAAAACCTACAAAGACTAACTACCATGGACTATTTATCAATTGCTCAGCTCGTTTTATCGATTGTATTGATTATCATCATTCTTCTACAGGAGCGTTCTTCGGGCCTTTCTGGCGCTTTTGGTGGCGGAACCGAGGGAGGAACCTACCAGACCCGTCGCGGATTTGAACGTATAATCTTCGGAGCAACCATTGTCATTGCGGTTGCATTTGCGGCGCTTTCCCTTGTCGACCTCATTAAATAAATTAGAGGCGTTCTTGTTTTACCGAACTGCTTCGCATGTTGTCGTTACTAACGATTCATTAGTAGCTGAAGCATATACGAAATACCCGAGTACCGACGAGACATCCGCGCGATAACGAAGCCCGGAGCATCTCCTCCTTACCCTTAAAATAAGGACGTCTTACTACTTTCTTGTTAAAGACAGCTCTCAATCTTTTCTTTTTATTCTCCCGCAAAGAACGCATCGCGTTCATTGCGGCATTTTTTGTATTGATCATCTCGTCATTACTCCTTCTAATCAGTATCATAAAAACGAATACGGTATTATCCCCTGTTGATGGTGGCGAATATGTCGAGGGTATCGTCGGTCAGCCGATCTATATCAACCCGATTTTCGCGGAAAACAACAATCCCGACAACGACCTTTCGCAGCTATTTTTCGCGAACATGCGGGCGATCGCAGAAAAGGTGGAAATGGGCGAAGACGGAAGAACGTTCACTATTCGCCTCAAGGGAGACATCGCATGGCAAGACAATCAGCCGCTTACGGCAGATGATATCATTTTTACCCTGCAGTTAATCCAAGACCCGGACGTGGGGTCTTCGCTTGCGGCGGCATGGAAAGGGGTCCAGATCAATCGCATCAGTGAACGCGAGTTACAAATCATCGCCCCCACGACCTATTCCTTCTTCGAAAACACACTTTTATCGCTACAGCCGATCCCAAAGCACCTCTTTGAAAGCATCCCGCCCGCGAACATACGCCTCTCGGACTACAACCGAGAACCGATCGGTAGCGGCCCGTACAAATTTGATTCCTTTGAAAAACGCCGGGACGGGTTCATCACGCAAATCACTGCAAAGAAGAACGACAAATACTTCGGAAATCACGCCTACATAGAAACGCTCATAGTGCGGTTCTATCAAAACGAACCAGACGCAGTGGAAGCGCTCAATGATGGAGATATCGACGGCATGGCTATTATCGATCCGAAGAATTTCGACGGGGTATCTATTCCCTCCCGTATTCATAAGCTCGAAATGCCAAGGTATTATGCGGTATTTCCGAATTCCTTTGCTAACCCGATTCTCACGCCGATGAGTATGCGAACTGCGCTCGATCTCGCGATAGACAAAGTGGCAATCACGCAGGAGATCTTTGGAGAAAATGCTGTCATGATAACCGATCCGATCCCTCCGTTTACGCCGGAAACGCAAGGCGTGCAGGAATATTCTCCGGAAAAGGCAAGTGCGATCCTCGAAGAGTATGGGTGGCGTATGACCGACTCAGGCATTCGAGAAAAAGATGGGGAACGACTCGAATTCATATTGACGGTATACCCAACACCATTTCTTGAACAAACAGCGGAAATACTTAAAAAACAATGGAAGGTGGTTGGCATTGACGTACAAGTCCATATCGCATCGGCACACAACTTCAACAGCGAAGTGATCAAGCCACGTAATTATGAGTTACTCCTCTTTGGGAACAATTACGGTAAAAACCTCGACCCCTATTCCTTCTGGCACTCAAGTCAAAAGCTAGCACCGGGACTAAATCTATCTGTCTATAGCAATAAGGATGTCGATAAATTCATTGATGTAGTTCGCACGGATTTCGACCCCGCGAGCAGAGCCATTGGTATGGGACAGATCGAACCGGTTATTATGGAAGATAAACCGGCGGTATTCCTCTACTCACCGTACTATCTCTACGTCAGTAATAAATCTCTTAAGGGATTTGATGTGCCGTCAATAGGAACACCAAGCGAACGCTTCACGCTCATCGATACATGGTATATCAAGACGGTGCGAACATTCAAAAAATAATCTTGGTCATAAAGGTTGTCATTCCGGCGGAGGCCGGAATCTAGAAGTCTTCTTTAAGGTAATATCTACTCATAAAACTCTGGATCCCGTGTCGTGGCACGGGATGACAGATACAAAAATGCTCAACCTCAAAAAACAAAGTGGGATCTCCGCAACATTCGAAGATAACATGATCGCATTCGGTAAGGATATCGTCTCCGAGCCCGTGCGCACACGCACGCTCGAAGACGTCCGCCCGTATTTAATGCACAAGGATGCAACGTCGCGCCGAAAGAATTTCTACTTGATGTACCGAGATCCACATCGCACACAGGACGAGGCAGTCTTTAGACAATACGGCATCCGTTATGACATCACCGTCCTCTTTCCCGGCACGATCGGTGGAAAGAAAGGCGAGTATGTTAAAACGATCGGACATACCCATTCGGCTGCCGAACTCTACGAGGTCCTTCACGGGACCGCCCTCTTCGTGCTTCAAGAAATAGCGGGAGAAAATCGAATATTCTTTATCAAGGCGACTAAAGGGGAGAAGGTCATCATCCCTCCGGAGTTTGGCCACATCACCACCAATATAAGCGATGAGCCGTTGATCCTCGCTGATCTATTCCAAGATAGCGTGAAGTCGGATTATTCGTTCTTTAAGGAGCACCAGGGGGCAGCATACTGGGTAAGCGCGCTTGGCCTAAGCTCAGATACAAAGGACAACGCATTGGCTACAGAGGGCATTACGCTCACTCAGAACACGAAACATAAGAAAACTCCTATCTACACCGCATTCGTGTCCGATCCGAAGCAATTCTCTTTTCTTCTGGATCCTAAAAAAGCATGGAAGATTCTCGATGAACAGGGCCTTTGTTATGCGGAATGGAAAGAGCAGCTTGCATAATACCCCTAATAAGGGTATTATGGGGTATTATTTCGGCGGCTGAACAAGCCCCGAACACCTTGCCGAGGTGGCGGAATTGGTAGACGCACTAGATTCAGGTTCTAGCGCTGGCAACAGCGTGGAGGTTCGAGTCCTCTCCCCGGCACATCTTTCAGCATTACTACATAAGAGAGTTGTGGTTCTGCCAGAAAAATATATAATCCGTCAACCGACGGACAAACAAACAATAATCATACGAACAACGTATTGGCGTAAAAATTGGCACCCATCCGTCCTAACGGACACGCGCCACTTTTTATAGTTTCCTATTATGCAGGGCGTATGTTTGCGAAATGTGTCAGATCACAATGCGTAAACATAGGCCCTCCATGAGAAGGCATCCAGACGTACTACGTATATATCTAAAGAAAAATGGAACAAAAAAACACACCATCTCGACGACCGTTCCGGCCACGCACCGCGCAGCCAGGAGCAGTACCAAAAACACACAACATAGGCGAAGGAGCCCCAAGCGTAAGGCCACAACGACCTGTAAAGCCGTTTGGTGAAGGAGCAAGACCACACCGACCCGCAGGTGCCCCGCGTGACGGCGGCACACCACAACGCACCGAAGGACCTCGCCCATTTGGAGCTCAGCGTGAAGGAGGACGCCGCCCACGCCCGCAAAGCATCGGAGGACAATATATCCCCCGCCGTGGACGTGAAAAGCACGACTACGACCCAAAGATGCTCCCGGTAACAACCGACCAACCGCTTAAGCCCGAACGCCCTATGGGTACCGTACGCCGCGCAGAGCATGGCAAGCGCGCGGGATTCCGCGAATCCGCAAAGGATATCGTTCGTTTTTGTGCACTCGGAGGACTCGAAGAAATCGGGCGCAATATGTCTTTCTTCGAATATGGAGATGAGATCGTCATCTTTGATGCCGGACTTGAATTCGCAGGAGAAGAAAACCCGGGAGTCGACTACATTATCCCGAACACAACCTACCTCGAGCAAAACAAGCATAAAATCCGCGCAATGGTGGTAACCCACGCACACTACGACCACATCGGTGCAATTCCACACATTATGGAAAAGTTAGGGAACCCGACCATCTATACAACCCCACTGACGAAGGAGATTATCAACAAGCGCCAAGGAGATTATCCCAACACGCCAAAGCTCGACTTCGAGATTGTGAAGAATCGCGACGTCATTAAAGTGTCTGACAACATAACGTTGGAATTCTTTAACATCATCCACAGTATCCCGGATTCCATTAGCATCCTAGTCAAGACACCGGTAGGAAATTTTGTATACGCGACCGATGTAAAGGTTGAATACGATACAAAGGGCAACGAACACGGACTGGATGAGTACAAGCGGGTTGCCGAACAAGGCATCCTTGGCCTCTTCCTCGAAAGTACCAATGCGGAAGTTCCCGGCAAATCGCTTGCAAGTGATTTGATCATGGACAACATCGAGAACATCTTCCTTAAGACCAAGGGGCGCATGGTTATTGCGATGTTTGCATCCATGCTGACTCGCGTTGGCGAAGTGATCACCCTTGCAGAAAAACACAACAAAAAAATCGCATTCTCGGGACTGTCAATGAAAACCAACGTGCAGATCGCGCAAAATCTTGGATATATCAAGATCAAACAAGGCACGGTCATCCCGCTCGATGATATTCATAAATATCCGGACGATAAGGTTGTTATTCTCTCAACAGGAGCACAGGGAGAAGAAAATGCAAGTCTCATGAAGATCGCAACGGGAGAAAATCGATCATTTCAGGTTCGCCCAGGAGATACGATCATGTTCTCGTCATCGATCATTCCAGGCAATGAGCGCGCCGTACAGACCGTCAAGGACGCACTAGCACGCCAAGGAGCAATCATTTATCACTCAAAGAACTCCGACATTTATTCCAGTGGTCATGCCACGGCAGATGAATTGAAGGCGATTATCAAAGCGGTCAAACCGAAGTACTACGTACCGATCCATGGATACTACTTCATGCGATCAACTAACGCGTTGCTCGCACAGGAATGTGGCGTTTTAAAGGAAAATACCATAGTAGCCGATAATGGATTGGTTGTTGAATTCTCAAAGACAGGGTTCCAGGTGGATATGGATCACCAGCTTCCCGCTCATTACGTCATGGTTGATGGATTGGGCGTCGGCGATGTCGGAGAGATCGTCATGCGCGACCGCAAAATGCTCGCAGAAGAAGGCATGGTCGTGATCGTTGCCACGATCGACAAGAAAACCGGAAACATCATCAAAAATCCGGATATCATATCTCGCGGATTCATCTATCTTAAGGAAAATGTTGGAATCGTTGAAGAAATGCGCAAGAAGATCAAGGGAATCATCGTGCAAATGCCGGTACACAAAGAAGTCGAGATGGACTATCTAAAGTCGCTCGTTCGTGACCAGATCGGCCAATTCCTGTATACTAAAACGAAGCGAAGACCAATGGTCCTCCCAGTCATTATATATGTGTGAGTTTTGAGTGGTGAGGTATAGGGCACGAAAAATGCAATTGTACTCAACACCTTACCTCTTACCTCAATCTCTAATATCTTATGCAAAAGCCAGTCCTCTTCTCCGGCATGCAGCCGACCGGAAAACTCCATATCGGAAACTACTTCGGCGCGTTAAAAAATTGGGTTGAGCTGCAAAACTCAGGGAGATACCAATGCTACTTCTTCGTCGCCGACCTGCATTCAATCACCGCGTCATTTGATCCGGCTGAAAAATATAGACAATCAGTAGAAGTGATCGCGGATTACATTGCCGCAGGTATCAGTCCGGAAAAATCCATTGTATTTATACAATCGCAGATTCCGGAACACAGCGAGCTCGCATGGGTACTTAATTGCATTACTCCATTCGGAGAATTACGTCGCATGACGCAATTCAAGGACAAATCGACGACACAAGCAGAAAACATCAATGTCGGACTATTCGACTATCCAGTCCTGATGGCAGCAGATGTCCTACTCTATGACACAGAAGTCGTACCGGTCGGAGAAGATCAGCTGCAGCACCTTGAACTTACCCGCACCATCGCGCGCAAGTTTAATGGACAATTCACAAAGATCATGCAAGAACCGGAGCCGCTATTGACTGAAGTTCCGCGTCTTATGAGCTTGAGCGATCCGCTCAAGAAGATGTCCAAGTCGATGCCAGAGGGGTGCCTTTTTCTCGACGACGAGCCCGATGTCATTCGCGATAAAGTAAAGCGCGCGGTGACCGACTCGGATGCGAAAGTGCTCTATAGTCCATCCAAAAAACCGGGCATTGCAAACCTAATGCGTATCTACCGCGGATTTACCAATCTACCAATCAAAGAAATCGAAAAGAAGTACGCAGGTGCAAACTACGGTGTGTTCAAGAAAGAGCTTGCCGAAGTGATTGTCGAAGGCTTGCGACCATTCCAGGTGCGTAAAAAGCTGCTCATGAAGAAGTCGGGTGAAATAGATCGGATCATTGAGAAAGGACGAAAAAAAGCTCAGAAAAAAGCGACTGAAAAGATGGACCAGGTAAAGGTAACGCTCGGCATCGCAAAAAAACCGATGAAGAAAACAGTCACAAAAAGCGCATAATGCGCTTTTTGTTTTTTAGTGAATTGCGCAACTCAACAAAGTCGCGCACTCCTGCCCATTAAAATTGCTGTCCAAATTGACGGTCGTCAATTTGGACAGCAACTACCAAGCCTTAATGTAATCAGTTTTTTCACATACATCTCTGCGTCCCCATCCTCTACTCACCAGGAAGTATCTAGGTACTGGGATTTTTAAGTGATGTATTTTACACGGTATGCGTGTTCGACAGCCCAATTCTTGCTTTTAGCGTAGCAAGGCGAAAATGGCAATATTCTATGACAGGTGGATCACACGTGGTTTTCTGATAAGGTGGTACCGAGATTGAATGGCCCACAATACAAAAGCCCCTCGAATAATCGAGGGGCCGTTTTTTTACCGGGGAAGATTTTTATTATCCTTTCCCGGGGAAGAAGGGGTCGAAGAGAAGCACGGGGCTACCCAACGCCTCCCCGTGCACGTGCAAGATCTTACCGCTCGTCGCTCCGCGGACGACGATATGGCTACCGATCCCGCCGGAAAACATACCCGTCCCCGCATCGGGAAGCGTGACCACGATCTGCTCAAGCAAGGACCATCCGATATCGGCAACAATCCGGAAGGTTACCACCTTTCCCTTGGGGATAAGAACCCCGCACGGGATGTACGCATAGGTCGTATCGACCCATCCGTTTTCCGGTGATGCCTGTCTGGGCATCACCGATGTCGCCGTGGGACTTGCCTGGATGTCATTTTGCGTAAGGCGGATGTTGTGCAAGACATTTTCCTGCAGTAGTTCCTGATACCGGGAACTGTAGATTTCCGGGATCACGAATTCCAGGATACCATCTTCGACATCGTCGACGGCAACTGCGAATTCATTGACAACGACACTTCGCTGTCCGTAATCCACACACTGTAGATAGCCATCGTTGAAGTTCGTCGAGGAAACGTATACGTTCCCCGAAGGCCCATTGTCGGGAAGCGTCGCGGTGGATACATATTGCGTATCCCCACATCCGGCAAACAACGCCACCAGAGCTCCCAAAACCACCGCCAAAAACATTCTCTTCATATATACCCCCTTAGTTTTTTAACTGCTGAATATATTGTATACTAAAAACATATTTATGTCAATAGGAAAGAAAACCCCGCTTTCGCGGAGGGTTATGTAGTATTCTCCTTTTCTTCATTCTCCGGGGCATCTTCTGCTTCTTCCGCAGATTCTCCAACAATGGGCCCAAGTTCAAGTTCCGTAATCTTGTCGATCCTTCGCTGGTGATGCTCGGCTCCGTCATATGCAGTTTCAATGAACGCATCAACGATTGCCTTTGCCGTATCTGCATCAAGAAAATCGGCAGCGAGTGCAAGCACATTCGCATCATCATCGTTCCGCGCAGCCTTTGCTTGATCTGAGTTAGAGATCAATGCCGAGCGAATATCGATAAACTTGTTCGCCACGATATCGACACCCACTCCCGAACCGCAAATCACGATCCCCCGATCCTCGACAGGATTATTCGAAACAGCATCGGCAACCGCAGCGGCGAAATCAGGATAATCATCCCCCTCCTCCTCTACTTCATTACCCATATCGACGACATCATACCCTCTATCAAACAAAAACGCCTTAAGCTCTTCCTTTAATGCGAACCCACGATGATCCGCGCCAAGATAAATAATCATATGTAAATAAATTTCTAATTTTTAACTTCTAAAAAATACGAATTTTAACATGCGCTCTTAGAAATTCGTAATTAGTAAATTCGCTATTCAAGTAAGCGCTACTGACTTCTCTACATGTTTTTCAAGCGTCGAAACATACCCCCACTCGTTATCATACCACGACAAGACCTTTACCAAATCGCCATCGACAACCTTGGTCATCCGCAAGTCGACAAGTGCTCCCGTTTCTTGTCCAAGCACATCACTTGATACGATCTGTTCATTCGTAACCGTCAAGATGCCCTTCCAGCGCGGAGATTGTGCCGCTTCCTTCAAAATAGTGTTCACTTCTTCGACAGTAGTCGGCCGAGATGCGACAAAGGTGATGTCGGCAACTGATCCGGACGCGACGGGGGTTCGCAAAGCAATGCCATCAAACTTCCCCTCAAGTGCCGTAAATGCGCGCGTTACCGCAATGGCTGCCCCCGTCGTAGAAGGCACGATATTCTGTGCGCCTGCCCGACCGCGACGAAAATCGCTTCCTTTGACAGGGCTGTCGACCATGGTCTGCGTATTGGTATACGCGTGTGCAGTGGTCATCATAGCTTTAAGAATACCAAGCTTCTCGGATAGTACCGCAACAACAGGCGATATGCCATTGGTCGTACATGACGCATTTGAAGTTACCGCGCATGAGCTCATGACGTCATCATTAATACCCATTAGTACTGTACGGCCAAGCTCGCCGTCCGCATCCTTTGCAGGGGCAGAAATGACAACTCGCTTCGCGCCCGCTTTGATATGTGCCTGGTTCTTCTCGAATGATTCGTAGACTCCGGTGGATTCGATAACAAGATCAACCCCCAAAGCACCCCACGGGAGCATGGTCGGATCCTTTTCGGATACAAACGCGATCTCCTTGTCATCGACAACAATGGCATTCTTGCCCTCACTCTTAATGAAGGAGACTTCTTTATCGTATTGGCTATAGACCGTATCATACTTCAAAAGATATGCGAGATTCTCGACATCTCCCAGGTCGTTAATGGCTACTATTTCGAAATTCGGATTACCGAACGCTTTACGGAAGAATAATCGTCCAATGCGTCCAAACCCATTGATGGCAACTTTTTTCATATCCTCATTATACCAATTGTTGTCATATTTAATAACCCTTGACGAAAGAGCCCAAGCCCTGTTATACAGTAATCTGCTGTTTATAGATCACAGGGCGTGGAGGCTGTATGAAAAAGTTATTAGTAGTAGGAAGGATCATCCCCCAAGAGTTGCTCGAACGCCTCAAGGGTGGCGGCGTACAAGCGAATGTAATGCGCTTTCCGGAGCAACACGACTTTCAGGAAACGCTCAGGACATTTGAGCCCGATGCGGCAGTGTTCCTATGGCCAAGCGGGCAAGAGGAAACAACGCTCCAAACGAAGCTTATCGATGACCATATGAAGAACATCCCGACGCTCGTGCTGAGCCCTGCCTTATGGCAGCGATACGCGCAAGCAGAAGAAATGGACATCCACATCGGAGCCATCTCAGAACCGCGCGCGATTCTGGAATGGGTGCATCAGGTATGCCCCGGACACACCTAGCAACCCATAGATACAAGCCGCCGGCACTACGCTGGCGGCTTTTTTGTCTTTATGCGTTTCTTGACACACTGTACCATCACTGCTATAAAAAGAGCAGAACCATATCACACACGATCGGAGGAAGTATGGGCCACAGAATATTGATCGTAGGACGAGCGATCTCATGCACTATGACCGAACATCTCGAAGCACATGGGATCGAGGTGAAACGCCTACAAGAGATCAAAAGGGAGCGGTTTGAAGAAGAGCTGGAGACGTTCAAGCCCGACGGGATCATCTTCACGCAAATGCCGTTTACCGCCGACGAGCGCCAAAGGCAACGCATGATACTCGAAACGAAAGTGATTCCCATCCTTGTCACCGGATCCTTCACATGGAGCGACTGCGTAATAGCGCGGTCACCTCATGTGTATTTCGCATCGATCGTAACGCCAGACCAAGCATTGGCCTGGTTCAAGTGCGCGTGCCAATAGCATCGGCGCTGCACTGCATACACAAAATCCGTGCGCCCTGGGCGCACGGATTTTTTCATCTACACACCTCTTTGTACGCGCCTCGCATCATGCCTTCGGCGCAGGAATCGGACACTTTGCAATGCCCTTTCCAAGAAACTCCTGAATGTTGCAAATATCCGTATCAAGAATGCGCTGCAATGCCTCCTGCGTATTGAACGCATTGTGCGGCGTAACGAGCACATTCGGCATATCGATCAGAACATGATTTTCAAGAACGGTCTTGAGATTATGCTCCTCTGGATGTCCATAGAGCACAAGGGTTTTTTCATCAGCAAGAACACCTTCTTCTTCGAGCACGTCGAGTCCCGCTCCACCGAGGATGCCATCAGCCAAACCTTTTACCAACGCGTCCGTTTCGACAACCGCCCCCCGAGCAGTATTGATAAGCAACGCGCCCTTCTTGATCTTGGTAAGGCTATCCATATTGATCAAATGGTGCGTAGAAGGAAGATACGGCACATGGATCGTGATCACGTCGGATCGTCCCAAGAGATCATCGAGCCCAACATATTCGAACCCGAGCTCGGTGGCAAGCTCAGCCTTAGGGAACGCATCAAACGCAATGACCTGCATACCAAATCCTTTTGCGATACGGATCACGTGCTGACCGATACGGCCGGTCCCCATAACTCCAATGGTCTTGCCCTGCAAATCAAATCCGCGCAAGCCAACATAGGAATACACGCCTGTTTCACGCAAGCGATCGACAGAATCGTAGATCTTACGGGAGAGCGCAAGAATGAGCCCAAAGGCAAATTCAGCGACCGTATTATCGCCATATCCCGGAACATACCCGGTGGCAATATTCATGCTTTGCGCCATAGGCAGATCGACATGATCGAATCCGGTCGAACGAGTCGTGACCAATTTAAGATTTGGCAATGCGGCAAGCACCGCTTGATCAATTTTTGAACCGACGAATACGGAAACAATGTCAAAATCGCGCTGCTCCGGGAGCGCCTCCGCGGAAAGCTTTTCCTTACTGAAAAACAATTCGTGACCGGCGAGCTGTTCTTTAATGTGCTCGATTTCCCAGTCTTCGATCTGAAAGAATGCTATTTTCATATAACCCTAGTATATCAAAAGAAATAAGCATCCGCTATCGCATAATACTTCTCCTGCGAGCATGTAAAAACGACGATCAAATAGATGAAATGAATTTCCCCAGAAACCGAAGGTCGGGGTCCCGGTCAGCCAGGCGGGCGATCCTTCGGTTTCGTAAGAAATTCATGAGCCTATTAGTCGTTTTTACTCCGCTCGCGAATTTTTTGGTACTTTTTTAGGAAAAAAGTACAGAAAAATAAGCTCTAAACTTCGCGCTCCGCTGGACATAGCCTTTGGCCATGTGCAACCGGAAAATACAAAGGAGCGCAATGCGCTCATTTGTATTTTCCACTATTATTTCTTACTCGCTTTAAACACCTCATCGATCAATCCATACTCCTTCGCCTCGGTGGCCGAAAGATAGAAGTCCCGATCAGAATCCTTTTCGACTCGATTGAGTGGCTGTCCGGTCGCCTTGGAAAGGAATTGATTCAACTTCTCCTTCGTTTTCAAAATATGCTTTGCATTGATTTCGATATCAGAAGCCTGGCCCTCGAATCCACCCATGACCTGATGCAACATCACTTCGGAATTCGGGAGTGCAAAACGCTTTCCTTTCTTTCCTCCGGCAAGCAATACGGCACCCATCGAAGCAGCGATGCCGACACAAATGGTCGACACCTCCGGCTTGATATAGTTCATGGTGTCCAAGATGGCGAGCCCGGCAGTCACCGATCCGCCCGGCGTATTCAGGTACAATTGGATATCCTTTTTCGGATCTTCATGCGCCAAGAACAACAGCTGTGCAATGACCGTATTGGCAACGTTATCATCGATCACACCTCCCAAAAAAATAATGCGATCGCGCAGTAGACGGGAATAAATATCATACGCCCGCTCGCCATAGGTACTCTTTTCAATTACGGTTGGAATTAAATTCATGCTGCGAGAAAAATGAAATATGAAATATGAAAAATGAATGAATGCATTTTTCCCTATTCCTTTTTTCCTTTTTCATGTTGCGTTATTCGTGCTTATACGCCTCTTGAGACTTCTTGATTTCTGTAATGGCTGATTCCTTTCCTTCCCATCCCTTGATCTCAACCTCCTTACCCTGTAAGTCCTTGTATACCTTGAAGAAATGCGCAATCTCCTTCAAAAGATGTGGGTTGTGCAACTCGACATCGCTTAAATCCTTGATCGAATCAAAGCGAGGATTTTTTGCTTGTACACCCAAGATCTTTGCGTCTGGATCCCCCGAATCAATCATATGGAACACGCCGATCGGACGCATCTCGACGACACACCCGGTAAATACCGGATCGCTACCGATGATAAGTGCGTCCAAATGATCGCCATCCTCAGAGCGGGTCTGCGGAATGAATCCGTAGTCAAGCGGATAATGCATCGGGGAATACAATACGCGATCTAATTTAAATACGCCCGTTTCCTCGTCATACTCATACTTGTTATGGCTCCCTTTCGGAATCTCCACGACAACATTTACAACTTCAGGGGCCTTCTTTCCCACTCCTAATGCTTCAAAATCCATATTGCAAGAAAAATGGAATATGAAATATGAAAAATGAATAAATGCACTTTTCCCTATTCCTTTTTTCCTTTTTCATATTTCGATTTGTTATTCGTTTTCAGTTATCGGTTCTGAGATGTTACTTGCCGGTTCTTCTCCAAAATCAACGACACCTTCATCTTCTGCCTGCCCGTACACACCACCCGAATGGGCTGCGTCCGGATGCGCCTGAGAACGGATATCGATCTTCCATCCGGTCAATCGGGCCGCAAGTCGCGCATTCTGCCCGTCTTTTCCGATAGCAAGACTGAGTTGGTCTTCAGGAACAATAACCTTCGCTTCGCGACGATCATGCACCTCGACACTGGTAACCTTTGCCGGAGAAAGTGCCGCGGAAATAAACTGTCCCGGATCTTCGTGCCACTGGATAATATCGATCTTTTCATTACCCAGTTCATTAGTAACAGTCATAACACGTGTTCCGCGCTGTCCAACACATGCTCCAATCGGATCAATTCCTTCTTCCTTGCTATACACGGCGATCTTCGTGCGGCTTCCCGGCTCTCGTGCGATGGATTTAATTTCCACCAGCCCTTCGGCAATCTCAGGAACCTCCAACTCAAACAACTTGCCAACAAACTTCGGATGCGATCGGGACAAGATGATCCCCGGTCGTTTGCCCTCTTCATCCTGTACGGCAACAACGTAGAAGCGCATGCGCTCACCTATATTATATCGTTCGCCACGAATGACTTCGTTGTAGAACATAACGCCCATAGCGCGCCCAAGGTCGATAAACGTATTTCCACGCTCAACGCGCTGAATAATACCACTCACGATTTCTCCTTCTTTTTCTTCCAAAGGGAACGAAAGTTCATCCCCCAATTCAGCGTCCTTTTTAATCTGTTTTGCCTCCTCAATCATAATATGACGATCGGGATTGTAGCGCGGAAGTAAGTCTTCTTCGTCTTCAAGCTCAATAATTGGCTCTTTTTCTACCGCAACTTCACCTTCGACAAGCTCCTCTTCTTCTATGATGCGCACGGTTGATTCATCGACGACAGTTTTTGTCTTCCAGAATGTAAATGTCCCGGCATCCGTATCAATCTTCGCGTGCACGATCTCTCCCTTTTCGCAATATTCCTTTTTATACGCGGCAGCAAGAGCCGATTCAACGGCTGATAGTATCTGATCTTCCGGGAGGGCTTTTTCCTCAGAAATCTGCTTGATTGCGTAATTTAATGATTTTAAATCTAACATATGTTGTTTTTATTTAGTTGTTTATTAAATTGTCCAACCACAAACAGTTACACCATCCCGAAATGTTCCAATTCCGTTGTTGGTCGTGAGTTGTTTATTGTTGGTTAGTATTAGTATACGACGATTGTATAAAATAGAAAATCCGCACAAGTGCGGAATTTCTACTAAGAATATAAACAACAATAGGAATGCTGTCAATAGGCAAAGAATTAGCAGATTAAACGCTCTTCTTTATGGTTACTTAATAGCCTTTACTCCTTTAGGCTCAGGAATTACATATATATCCAAAAATGCAACAGGGCTATCAGTAGAAATATCGGTGCCAACCGTCTCGTAGCGGGCAAGATACGTCAAGGCAGGATCAATAATAGTAAGATCGTTAGACCGCAGCTCTTCGATCACAGGAGCCTTCCCGGCGACAGTGGTTATCTTCGTAATCTTAGTATTCCCGTCTATGCGCACGGCGTGTACCTCAGCATCTGAAGCGTGCACCGTTTCATATGCCGGGATATCCTGCGTAGACTGATGTCCTTTAAGATCGAGAATTTTTACCGAACCATCCATTCGAAGAACGGAGGTGGTGGGTTTTCCGATAAATCCGCGGGTAACGAGATTTGGAGCTTCGGGAGAACCTCCAACGACGATCGGCATACTATCAGACTGATTCGATCGGACCAAGAGAAAAACAGCCATTCCTAACGCAACAAGTCCGACGAGACCGGTTGCAATCACTCCACCCGTAACCAATTTGTTTATTTTTGATTGTTCCATGGTTAAGTAAGTAGGTTATTTATACAAAACCTCCATTGTGCAGTTTACCGCCCCCGCCGACGGACCATCCACAAAGTTTGACTTTAGTGTGAACACAGTCTCTGCCAAAACATTCAATATGCTCGGGGTTGTTTTGGTGGCAAACCCTCCGGCACCCCAAGGATTCTGGCAAATTTTTGCAGTTCCGTCATTGGTAAAGAGGGCGGGGTTCGTTGGACACGTATTGTACCCTTCAAAACATAGATAATGATCAGAGTCATCAGGATTTGTCGCAAGTATTAACTGTAGCTCTCCTCTTGGACAGGTATACCCGCCCGTACTTGGTACGTAAATAGGGTTTGAGTAAATAGACGATCCATCATAATATCTATTATTGACATTATACACCCCCACAGAGGTGTCGTGCCGCCATGTCGCGATATTGCCGCTTCCCCATGATGCATAGCAATATCCACCGTCGTCAGACCCCCCCGATACGCGAACGCCCGCAATAGGTCCATTGGAAGTCCATGATACGCTCTTTTCGGTAGCCCATATTTCATCCGTGCTCTGGGAAGGCTTATTCGCCGTAGCAACAGCTACCCAGTTCGTCTCGCGAGTCGCATTGCATGGGGAGCTAATTCCCCCTCCAGACCCGTTACAAAGCCATGACCAGGTCGTCCCACTTGTAGAAACTGCGGAAGCAATCCCTGATACGCACAGTTCGTCGTTGGGAGCTGTTGCGAACAACCTGCTAGCCGCAGGACCGCAGACACCATTGACCAAATCTCCCGTAGGAATAGGGGCTGCGGCGTCCGGCCAAGCACTAAGGCAAACCCCTCCTAAACAAACTCTTCCGTTAACGGTGAGATCGGATCCGATAGTAAGGGCGCCAGTTTTTGTTTGCGATGCAGCGCCTACATTAAGAGGCGCAGGAGTATTGGATGCCGGAGGAAGTCCTAGGGGATTCGACCAATCGGCAAGAACAGAAATGACTCCAATAAGAACAGTAAGAACCACGGAGCCAATAATGGTGAATAGCTTTGTTTTGTTCATAGTGAATATATATTGCATATAGTATACACCATTGACGAGTATTTTGACACAAACAAAAAATGAATTACGTATAGCCAATCAAAACGGGGTCATAATGGCATAGTTAGGAGCAAATACACGACTAGCTCGCACATCCTCAAGCGAAAGATCAGAAAGTTTTTCCCATGGTAAACCGGATAGATACTCTTTTGCAGAAGAAACAGTTTCGTTGCGATCATAATCGAACGTGCGAACACCTTCACGCTTGGTAAATACATAAAAAATATCACCTGTAAATTGAGATCGATATATCGAATTACGCGCATGATAAACAAAGTAATCGTTAAATCCTGCCTCGGAAATACCCTTGAACAAAACTTTTAGATGTTCATGGCGGTCATACGACTTTCCGGGGATCTGCCATGGCGCGCTTTCAAGCGATCCATATTCCCAGGTAACAAACATCCCCCGCTCCGAAAGGGACCGCCGCAAAAAAGTGAAGAATTCCTGCGATCCAAGATGGATAAGCTTCTCACTTCCGTATCCAGGCAGACTCACGACAACAAGATCATATTGTTTTTTATTTTGTCGAAGAAAGGCGAATGCATCCTGCTCATAGGTTGTGAGTCGTGGCGACTCAAATCTACCTTCATTAAGCGCAAGAAAAAACGGATCGGACTTTGCGTAATCCAAAAACTTGCCGTCAATGTCGACTTGATCGATCTGCACATTATTATAATGCAATAGATTTTTGATCGGAAGCAGGCTCCCCCCACCCAATACAAGAACATCCATCGTCGTCGTAGCATCAAAAAATGCCATAGGCACGTGCACAAGTGCATCATGATACTCATCAGCCCAACTTTTGCAAATATTGGTATGATTACCCAATATGACGCACGTATCAGGGACACCGCCCGAAATACGGCGATATTTTGCAACCTCCTGATAGGGAGTCGTAAAATGGGCGAGCACCTTGACTGTCCGTCGTTCAGTACTAAAAAGAGCACTTTCGCGCTCAATATTAGTTAAGAGATATATCTTAGTAAAGAAAGAATCAATCAAACGACCATTCAATATTGCAAACAGGAACAAAAGGATAAGAGCTCCTCCAAAGACGATGAGCACGGTCTTCTTCCGTAGATACGCCCACGCAAATACAATAGAAATAGCTGCATTAATCGCGCCAACGAGCAGCACAGTCCGGATAAGGCCAAGTTCGGGATAAAACACTAGCCCAAACAGCACTGCGCCGGCAAGACTACCAAAATAATCGATACCAAGAACTTCAACGAAGAAATTCTTCCTTTCATCATCGCGCTCTGCAAGGGCGGCGAGGAAAGGAATCTGTATTCCCGCAAGGATTCCTACGACAAGTATCGGAAGGTGGGAGATCATGACGACTAGCCGATCATACCGCAGCATACCAAGATCGAATGCAGCGCTATTAAGCCATATGATAAAAAAGACGCCAAGCGGACCGATCAACGCAAGGAGCGTTTCAATGGACCAAAAAGAGATTGCAAGATTTTTACGGGGAAAAAGTCTAAACAAAAAGGCACCGATTCCCAAAGAAAAAAGATAGAGTCCGATCGTCATCGCATACCGCAAAACGGTATTGCCTAGGAGGACGGAGAGAAGCTGAGAGTACAGTAATTCGTAGATGATGCTACAAAACGCGGCAAAAAAAGTAATGATAAAAATATTCAACTGCTTTCGATGCATATACAGACAACTATAACAGAGAACCACGGGTGTGTAAAAAAACAAGCCCAATAAGGCTTGTTTTGCGTCATGGATTAATATGAATCGACAGTGAGCTCGCAACAGATTTATCGAATGCGATACTGTCTCCAGGCGTCTCGTAAGAGACCAGGTAGATCTCGTCCAAAGATCCTATTGAGAAAGCTTCAAATGGAACTTCTATAACATCAGGAGCCTTTCCTTCCTCTCCCGAAGGGACGACTTTGTAGATCTTTGTTGTCTCATCAATCGCCACTGTTACAAGATCGCCGCCTTCAGTAGAGCTGAGCTGGTACGGATTGTCATTTCCCGTAGAGATCTGTCCGCGCAAGGAAAATATTTTTTTACCACCACGAGTGTTAATCGATTCAGACTCGGGAAGACCAATAAAACCTTTGCGATTGATTGGCTCACTGGCGATCTCATTTACTTTGCCTTCTCCATCATTTCTAAGAAGCTTCATGTAGATGACTCCACTCATTGCAATAACGCCAACAAAGCTAAGTAGGGCAAGAACAAGAGTTATAATCTGCAGTTTTTTTGATTCCATAGTTAATGTATTAATAATGGTTGTCTTATATGAATCACTCGGCATATTGAATATCAAGACTGCAGTTGATCGAGTCCCCTAGATTTCCAATGACGTGTGCGCCTTGTAGCGTAACGGTCGTCCCGGCAGGGATGGTTCCAGGACCCGTTCTCCCTGAAAATGAAAGGATTTTCGTCATCATCGCTCCTGCATCATAATTAAGCTGGCATAATCGCGCAGTTCCATCATTAGAAAAGAACGGGGTTGCGGTCGGACAGGTGTTGTAGGTAGTGGGGGCATACACAACGCTCGCACTCGCACCGGTACCCGTAGTCACAAGACTTGCGTCTTTACCCGTGCCTGTCGTTAATGGAGTAGCATCTTTAGCGCTAATACTTGCACGCCCATCATAATAAAGATTATTAACGCTATAGACGCCAATTGTTCCGTCATGTCGCGTTGTTGCCAAATGTCCAGTACCCCAATACACATAGCAATACCCCCCATCATCCGAGAATCCACGTACGCGAATATCATCGATCGCGTACTTCGTAGTAAACGATGTCTTTTGCGTAATGCCCCAGGTATCGTCAGAATCATTTTGGACATAGTTAATGGCAAGCTTATCATTAATCCATTTCTTCGCCGTATATGCCTTACATGCATCAAGCGAACAACATGATGTTGAACCGCTCAAATAATAACCATCGTCGCATCTTCCTCCCACCATGCTATAGCAAGTATCGACACTCGCCACGCATGCGGCAGGAGCGGGAGGAGCATCACACGATGTATCGCTCAGCGTGCCATTGACCGCACGCGTATTGCCGCAATTACTCGTTTGGGTCATTAATTCACCAATACACGTTGTATCGGTATTGGGAGCCCAGGTGGTATTCACGCAAACATCATCCGCTCTCAATTGGCTCGCCCATTTTGCGGCACCACGCACATAAATATCATTCACTTCAATATTCCCAAACGTAGCCCCGTTGGGAGCAGCCCCTCGCCCGATGGTATTCCCGATAAGTAAATTGCCACGCGGAATAACTAGCGCGTTCTGCCCGGGGACCAGTCCGGTTCCCAAAATCAATCCCCCGATCTTTTCCTGAGCAACAGGCCCGCTATTAAGCGGAGCATCGGGATTGTTGAGCGGAGCAGTAGCCGTTGGGTTTGTCCAGGCGCCAAGCGCAAACGAAGCCCCGACAAGCACGGTGATTGAAATCGCAATGAAATAGGTTGTTATTTTTGATGGATTCATATGTGTAGTGTTAGTGAAGAAAGGCGCTGTGTATTATTGAACGCTCATGGAGTCAAACAATTCCTGGCGGGTTACTTCATCGAGCGATGAGCGGGTCTTTGCATTGGCACTTGCGGAGATCTTTAGTTCCTGTATTTCTCTAGGCGGTAGCGAGGGAGTGGTAGTGGAACCAATATGCAAAGAGCTCATTTCTGGAATAAGCCCGCTCCACTCGGAGGAGGATTCATCCCCACTCAATGACGGAGCTTCTTTGTTTGTTAATTCAGGATCACTAAGCAGAGGCTTCTGCATCATGATAAATACTCCCCCGACGATAATTCCAAGCACAAGAATGCCACCAACCCCCCATGCAATTTTTTTATAGGGAATTTGTTCCATAAATATAATTACCATCAGTATATCACATGATCACAAGGCAAACAAAAAAGAGCATTGCTCTTTTTTGTTTGCCTATCGTATATAAATTTTATTGCCCAGCGGGAACTTCAATAATGCGAACTTTACCTGAGACAGCTATCGACACAGTCTTTATAGCCGGACCACCAAGCCCCTGACACGTCAATGTATAAGTCGTTGCCTCGGCAGGATTCGCGTTGCGATTTCCGGTTGCCGGAAGATTAGTTCCGACTCCGTGATCAATACTGCACGTATTTGCAGTAACAAGCTGATTACACTTCCACGCGAGTGTCACACTTTGTGGAGGAGTGATGGACGCAGGATCAATGCCAAAGGCACAATCAGCCGCTGGGAAATAAACCCCATCGTCCCCCGCTATCCAAGTCTTCACCCAGCCGATCACATCGCCTCCCCACATCCAACCACCATCGGTTTCTGCATTATTTTTGATATATCCACGTTGAGTAACCTTGGCATCCATAACTTTGATCCATCCATCCCATCCGTCAACGGATCCCCCGGTGCAGGAGGGGGGCACATCACTTATATTTGCAGCTCCGGCGCATGCGCGCATCCATCCGGAAATAACCCCCGTAGGTATATCGACGCGTAAGCCATGATTTGGCGCTTCGGGATATCCGGCGGTAGGATTGGTATCAATCCACCCAATAGTAGAAGACCAGGCCCAGTGCTCGTTCGGACCTCCGGCGACACGACCAGTTGCAAGATTAAGTCGAGTAGAATAACTAGAGGTTGCACACGTCCCCAGATCACGACAATCGAAATTGATCCACCCAATATTGGAAGACCAGGCCCATCCACGAACAAAAGGGTCCGCACTCGGCTCCGTCAACGCAGGAATGGCGGCAGAAACCACCGAAGATCCCGAGCGAATACCGAGATACATGGATCCGGCAACATAAACACCAACAAGAAGCACCCCGCAAAAAAATCCGAATAACAGATGCGTATGTTTTCGAATATCAATTTTTTTCATGATGAATAGCAAATAGATGACTATAGTCTTTATTCTATCACAAAAAATAATAGACGGACAGCCGTATAAAATACGTCACATGAATTTAGCATGATTGGATCCGGCAATAGCTATCGCGATCGCATCAGTCACGTCGTCAGGCCCGGGAATTTCACGCACACCCGTAATACGCTTTACCATCATAGCAACAGCCTGCTTGTCGGCCGAACCATACCCCGCAATATTTGACTTCACTTCAGAGGGAGAGAATTCGAGAAACGGGATGCCAGCCTGTGCTGTAAGGTAGAGCAGCACGCCACGCGCCTGGGCGACATCAAGCCCGGTCTTCACATTTTTAGCGAAAAACAATTTTTCAAACGAAACCAACTCGGGCTTTTCCCTTCTTAAAAGGTCGGTGTAGGACGTGGCAAGATCGACAAGGCGATGATGTGTTTCTTTTGCGGTGATGGTCAACAATCCGCTATCAAGAAGCGAGATGGAATCCCCACTCGATTCTATGAGCCCATAACCGATGCGAGTCGTTCCTGGATCAATGCCTAGTATTTTCAATTGAGCGAATTGCGAATTGCGAATTACAAATTTATTTAATCCGTAATTCGTAATCCGCAATAAATTAATTTACAATTCCACATTCACATAGATATCATCGACATCGTCATGATCGTCAAGTGCTTCAATAAGTTCCTCGAGCTTTTGCTTCCCTTCGTCGGAGATGGCTTGCGGGAACTTCGCCTGCCACCCGCCTTCGCCATCCGATCCAAACGCCCAGAGCACACTACCCGGATCCGCCCACTTGGCATCCTGCTTCTTCAAGATCAGCTTCACCTCGCTGATTGTCCTATTCCGACTGTCGGTGATCGCGGTAATAATCAGTGCAGATCCCTCCGGCCCATACGCCTCCATTGTCAATTCCTCAAGCTCCTCCCCCGGCTCGGAAGCCTTCTTGATCGCACGATCGATGTTTTCCTTGGGAACCTGATTTTCGACGGCGGTGTCAATCGCAGTACGTAGACGCGGATTGAATTGCGGGTTTGCCTCGTCACGGGCCGCTATCGAGATAGCCTTAATAAGCTTGGAAAATATCTTTCCCCGTTTCTTGTCGTTTGCCGCTTTCTTATGTTTTACGTTCGCTGCGTGAGAATGACCTGCCATATGTAATAGATAATAACGCTGTAAATTTCCATAAATACTAGTACATTTATCGATATGCGGTCAACTACGTCATATAATTTGAATTTTGAAATTTAAAATTCAACCACATCTCCCTCCTGGATGCCATACATATCAACAAACCCCGCATTGACCTCAAGTACATACATGGCATCGGCGGTAGAAGCATAACTGGGACAAACCAAATCCTTGCAAGGTTCTGCGCCGCGTACGATAGTTACAATCTCCTTATCCTTTCCGATAAAAAGCATATCCAAGGGGATAAGTGTGTTCTTCATCCAGAAAGAACGCTTCGTTTCACTGGGGAACACAAACAACATACCACCACCCTCCGGGAGTGCCTCACGGAACATGAGCCCCTTACTCCACGCATACGGGGTACGCGCAAGCTCGACCTGCACGGCAACATTATTACCGGGAAACACAATCGCATTCCCGATCTTTTTTGACCGCAGGAAAAATCCGGGATGCAGAACAAACACAACGGTAGCCATAAGCACCGCCCCGATAAGCAGGATCGAAAACCATAATCTTTTTTTTATATTCATATACATATGCTACTAATTTGATCGGACTTGCTTTTCAAATTTCGAATTTAAAATTTCAAATTACTCTTCGTATCCCGGGAAATAATCTGTCTTTACCTGTTGTTTTGGAATGCCCATTTCGGACAAAAGTTTTTCAAATGCCGAAACCATCGGCTGGGGACCGGAAATATAAAATATATTTTTCATATATTCGGGAATCTCCTCCTTAATCATATCGGCAGTGATATAACCGGTTCTACCGTGCCATCCATAGGGAATCGCATTCGTGATCGTATATACCGCCTTAAGCCATCCGGCTTCGACTGCCTCATCAAAAAGCAGTTTGAACGCGATGTCTTCGGTAGTCTTATTGGAATACAGGAGAGTGATAGGGCGGGACGAGCCTGTATCGAGCATGTATTTGATCATGCTCCGAAATGGAGTAATGCCAATTCCCCCCGCGATAAAGACACATGGCGTTGCGTCGTTGTCCGCAGGCAAAACAAATTCACCGGAAACGGTAATCGCGGTCATAGCATTGCCTTCTCGCATGCGTCGCAACGCAGTCTTAAATGTACTGGAGGGTTCCGAAAACTTTGTGGTAAGCGCAATAAGTTTCTCCGTTGGAGATGCGCTGATGGTAAAATATCGGCGGGTGCCTCGGCTGTCTGCATGGCGATGGGGAAGTTCCCACTGCATAAATTGGCCCGGGAGAAATGAGACGGGACGGGACGGCTCAAACAAAAAGCTTATTACATCCTTCGCCACTTCTTCCCTCTTACGTAAGTGCAGCGTAATAAGCGGGCTAAATAAAAATGCACGATTAAAAATATTTCCCGAAAGAAGCGCAAGCTCTAGTGTATAGGGGGCAGTACCCGCAAAGAAGCCATATCCTACGCCAAGAGTTGCTACAAACGAAGCATAGGCATAGCGCAGTCGATTGTCCTGTGGACTAGTCAAAGGCTCAACGAGCATAACAAACGCAAAGAACAGCGCGGGAGTAAATGCAGGAACATTAATAAGCGTACGCCAACCAACAGCAAAGGACGCCCATGAAACCCCGGCAAGGAGTGCCGTCGCGGTGATGAATACCCCCACAAAAACACCGACCATCATAAGCCGCTTAATCTTATATGCGATTACCAACCCGCCAATTACGATCATTGGAATCATATATACATTACCGATCCACCAGCTCGCGCCCTGTCCCAAAAAAAAGGCGGCAGTAATAATTCCTATGGCAGCAGGATTAAAGATATGTCGCCTTTCGTAGGCAAGAACATACTTAGATCCCATAGCGACAAATGAGGCAACAAAAAGAACCAGAGCACCCTGCGCTCCGGAAATGGGGCCGATAACAAGTGCAAGAATGAGTGCCGTAATCCACCGGGATTCGGGGTTTTGTTTTGCATGGAAAAGAATGACGAAAAACCAATTAAAAAGGTAGCAACATATGGATGCGAAAAAAACTGTCCAGACAATCTGCCCGGGATCATACGGCATAAGCCCCACTCCCCCCAAGACGATTGCGAAAGCAGTCAACATTATCAGATAGTAGAGCATCATCCGATACATAGTGACCCGATTTAACAGATTGTCGATAAATGCCTTCATATATATAGTATACCCCGTAAAAATTTTTATCATAATAGCTATAAAAATTCGCCAGCATAAGGCTGGCGAATTTCTCAATAAACATACAATATATTACTCCGTCACAATGATCGACCCGAAGTGGGTAGGATTAAGATGATTGTGGTACTTCCAGGTTCCAACACGAGTGATTACAAATGCATACGAATTCAGGGGCTTTATCGGCTTCTTAGCATCAAGCTCGGGATAATCGGTATGCGTCGGATGGGGAGCCGAAGCAGGCCACATATCCGCACCACTTTCATTCATAAACACGATATTCGTTCCCGCCGTTACCGTAATCGGTTTTGGAGAAAATCCATTATCCCCATAGGTAATGATTGCACTCGGGGCAACAACGACAGGAGCACTGGTATCTGCCGGAGCTGGAGGCGGTGGTAGCACACCTGCGTCTCTATTCTGCGCGACTTCTGTCACAGTATCCATAACATAAGTCCGATACCCGACAACCCCAATACCAATAAGTGCTACGACCAATATAATGATGAAAATATTTTTTTCTTTCATGCGTATGAAATATAGTAAAGTGAATATTCCCCAACACGTTTAGTATACTCCCGAAACAACGCACAATAAAGTGCCCTACGTTATAAGATCATATCTGCGACAACGGGCAGTTGGTATGACTATGCGCACGAGCAGGACAATATTTTCTACCGTAATCAATAAGCCGATAGGTGAAGCTCATCCACTCACCCTTAGGAAGCAACTCCATCAGATCGCGCTCGATCTTTACTGGGTCCTTATGGTCAGTCAGTCCAAGCAGATTAGACAATCGAATAACGTGCGTGTCGACTGCGATACCCTCAACGACCCCGTACGCCATGCCGAGCACAACATTGGCCGTCTTACGCGCGACACCCGGAACGCGAAGGATCTCTTCCATTGTTTTGGGTATCTCGCCGCCAAATTCCTCCTTGATCATCTTTGCGGCCGCAAGAATGTTCTTTGCTTTGTTGCGATAAAATCCGGTCGAATGAATGTCCTGCGCAAACTCCGCTAGGTCAGCATGCACGTAGTCATCCAATGAGCGATATTTTTTAAAAAGGGTTGCAGTCACTTCGTTGACCTTCTTATCGGTGCATTGTGCAGACAACTCAACAGCAACCAAAAGTTCCCAGTTATTACCATAATTGAGTGCGATCTTCGCCTCAGGAAAAAGCTTTTTAAGCGTTGCGACGATTGTTGCCGCTTTCTTCTTTCGTTCTATGAGACGATCAGAGTCCATGGGAATAGTGTACCACATGCCACTCACTATGAAACCATGCGAATCACATCATCCCAAGAGAATACGCGTTGCACACGCTCAGGCAACGCACCTTGATTCCAGGGGTAGTCGAACAACAGTACGTCGATACCTTTTGCGGCGCACTCGTTCGCATGAAACAGATCATCCTCAACAAGCACGGTCGCACCCGCGGCAAGACAAAGTTCGGCCTTCGTTCGCTCGTCGCCAGTAGGCGCATGGCGATTGCCAAAATAGATACTAGAAAAAAGATCTGGGTAATGCGCATCGATCCACGCTTGAGTTTGCGCTCCGATCGATTGCGGACGTGCGGTAATAACAACAAGGTCATGTCCCAAGTCCTTTAGTATGCGCAACGCAGGGAATACTCCCGCGATGGGAGTGACTGCAGTAAAATGATCGGTTTCAAAAAACTCAAAGATCTTGCGCGTGCATTCCTCTTCTCGCTCGCCCAACACATCCCCAAGATAGTGAACAACATTACCACGCGTGAGTGTGGTTCCATACACTTCATTATGAAATTCGATGATCGCGGTCAATGTGTCCGCGATCACTTCGTCGATATCGATTCCAATACGCATAGATATGATTATGACATGATCGAGACATACGCGCCCCGCTCCGAAACAAGCCCATCTTTCTGCAACCCCGCGACGGCCAAGGCAATACGCTCATCGGATTCACCGGTCATCTCACGCAGTGCGACTCGCGTCATTCGTTTATGCTGCACCAGCAACTTCAGCACCGCGCCCCGCACCTGTCGAAGAGAGCCCTCAAACTTAGATTGACGTACATAGTGAGCGCTCCGCTTATTTGCGTTCTCCTCGGTAACTCCGAGCATGGACCCATAGTCCATAAGCGCCGAGTACCACTCGCGCGCGTTATCTCTATCGATGGTTGCTTCGATAAGTGGCGTCAACTCGACATCGGTCACGCCTTCCGCATCATCGAAAAAATGATGGATATAGATGCGCCGCACGTTGGTGTCGATGAGCACAACCGGTTTATTGAATGCAAACGCACACACCGCCCCTGCAGTATATGTACCAACACCAGGGAGCTTCTGGAGCGCTTCTGGCGTGTCAGGAAGCCTTCCGCCATGCTCGCTCGTTACGATTTCTGCGGCACGCTTCAAATAGAGCGCGCGGCGATTGTAGCCAAGCCCTTGCCATGCCGCGAGAACCTCCGCAGTGGACGCATGCGCGAGCGCGCGAAAGCTGGGGAATTTTTTCAAAAACTCCTTGTATTTGATCTCGCCTCGAGAGACCTGCGTCTGCTGCAGCATAATCTCCGATACCAATACGCGATACGGATTGATATTCCTGCGCCACGGAAAATCGCGCCGATTGGCGCGATAATAATCCCAGACCGTTTTTTTAAATTTTTCCACAACGCCCCTAGAAATCTTTTTATCTCCCGATACTATCATGTTTGCATTTCAACTTTCTCTTACATATCAACCTCTCTTCGCTTTTTGTCTTTGATCTTTCCAAATAGAATATCGACTTGATCAATCGCCTCCTCAGGAGTATTCACAAAAATTATATTTTCTGACTTATCTATGTATTCTGCGAATTTAGGAATTGAAACTATTTTCTCTTTAACATGTTCACCGACAAAAATAATCGGCTTCGATGACCTCCCGCTGTTCAAAATCTCCAATTCGATTTCGAATGCGAATGAAGCGTATGTTTCCAGCTCTGTCCCGATGGATCCCTCTGTTATCACTACGATATCAGAACCCCTGATCAAAGACTTTAAGCGGTCGTAGGGATCTTCAGCAACTTCTATTTCGATATCTTTACCTTTTGTTGCAGACTCAATCGGACTAAAATCAGCGGAGGTGACTCCTTCTATTTTCTGCTTGAAGTCAGATTTTTCTTTTAGCGCAAGACCTTCGGCTCCCCCGATCAGCCCTCCTTTCATTGCTCCCGCTGCATACCCTCCCGTTTTTATACTGTAGCCAGACTTGGCGACATCACGTCCAATAACCTCCGCACCTTTCTCAGATTTAGTTCCTCCCAATATGGAGACGATCGTTTTAGCCTTAAGATATTTCTCTAGGCTTTCCGGAGTATTTATAAATAAATCGTTATATCGTTCCATGCTTTTTCTTCAATTCTTCAATCTGTTCTTTGATTGCATCCTCCACCACCACTCGATGCTCTACTCTATTATTTTTCCTAATATGCTTTGAAAATTCTTTCAATTTTGCAGAGTATTCCCGAAGAAGAGTCTCTTCGTCAGGAAGCAAGGACTCGCCATTCTTCATAACAGGCTTTAATAAGAAGTTGCCGTTCCCTGAATTATCTTCCATGACGATAGTATCAACAATAACCCCATCGTTAATAACCCTTTCTATATTTTTCCTTCCTGGCAAACTTTCTTTCCCCTCTGTTAATTTTGCCTTTAAATGCTCATTACCCTCTTTATCAATAACGAGACTCGTCTTAAAAACAAAATCGAGGTAGGAGCATCCATAGCAATTGATCAAATTAGTGACAACCGAGTAAGCATTTGCCTTGCTACCCTCACTCTCCAGTGCGATGAGATCGTCTTCGTCCAATCCGGACATCGCGACAATATTGGCAAGCTGAAGGTTGTTCTCATCCAACTTGGCTCTGATATATTTCGATTGTTCTAGTATATTTCCGCTGTCGATGATCACATAGATTTTAGAAAGTAGGCCCTTCTCTAAATGTATCTTTTTATCAAAAATGATGCCGATAAGATTATCGAGGCCATTTCGATAGTCATATGTATCAGTCATGATTGTAAACACATCGAAATCGTTTATCTTATCAAGCCCAAACGTAAACGCTTCCTTCTCGGTATCGAATGATTTTATAAAAGCGTGATTCAGGTTAACAACTTTAAGATCTGGCTTATCTAGATTGGGGTACTGAGTAAAAATACTCGGATAGACTATGTCGTTATTACACAGTGGGTGCGTAAGCTTATTGAACCAGTAGATATCATCGCGAGATTGACACCGCCCTCCTCCATAATATACTCCCTTGTTATTAGACGCATTCTTGATCCGAAGGTTCTTTGTTGCTAGCCGTATTGGATACTGAAAAAAGCTAAGGCATAAATGCGTTAATAAATTTACACTTAAAATATCACCTTCTATTCGAAGAATAGGCTCTCCTTTAAAAAACAAATCTCCGTCGGCAATGGAATATATATCGAGCTTCGGTTCCCAATTTCTATAGAATTCCTTTTGTTTCTCAGTTGTTGCATACCCAGACTTATTCAATGCAACAATCATGTCCTCATCAAAATTCCACTTAGAGACCGTATCAACAAATTCCTTTATTCCAAAAAAGACAAAGTATTCCCACTTTGATTCCGGCGAAGGCTCCCGCATAGTAAGCTCAAAAACAGCGCGCTCATCCTCCTTATTTAGCTCTAGCATAAAATCATTAAAGGAGAATATATTAAAATATTCCAGAAGTGGGAACGGATTCTTTTTATAGTCGTTAAACATACAGATGATAATTAGGGAACATATGTTACTGACCACAGCTTATCATATTTATCGTTATTTAAAAATTAGAGGTAGGCACTACTACTAAGATTAAAGAAGGGGCTGATCTCTTATAATTTACTCGGCATCATCCAACCGTATCACATGCAGACCATGTTTTTCCAGTGCTTCCCGCTGTCCAAATGAATCAAGCGTAAAAGTACCCACGTATCCAACTTTTTTACTCACACTCCTCCCTGTATATTCTTTTGTCTCTGAATCCCATTCTTCCAAAATCAGTTCATCGCCCGAAGCGATAGCAAAATCCGCAACCCTAAATTCAAGCTGTTTCTCTCCGCTTAAAACCTTCTCAAAATATTCCGGCCACGTTTTCTTTTTAATGATCGCCATGATGTTTATTGATTCGATACCGTCTCCAGATCAGGCCATATACGAGCGCAAGCGCAATGATATCCAATGCCATGAACCACGGCTGCCCCCAAGAAAATCCATTAAACTTCCAGCTCGAGATCGGCCACAGTACGGGAGTTGGAAAAAATTGATAGGAATGGGTTGGCACATCGATCACGACATGTACGAGCCATCCAAGCATCTCCCAAATGGGGCGCTTGAAGATCAACCACACCAACCCGAACACAAGCGCAAAAATGATCAGGCTGTGACTTATATTGTAGAGTGTTTCGGTCAGCTGAGTAATAAATTGCCCGTTACCGCCAAACGGCTCGGCATTGCGCGCATCAAATCGAGTTCCCGTAGACCACATCCAAACAAATGCCGCAGTGAACGAAAAAAGATCCGGGAAGATGCCCCACAATCCAGTCTTCCAAACAGAAACCCTTGTTTTGGTTTTCAGATTGATACCATGTGCTCCGGCAGCAGCCCACAGCCCATGCGAGAAGATGTCCATATATACAGTGTATGCCCTTCGTTAGTGCGATGCAAAAGCAAGAATGATGAGTGCAACAACGCCAAACCCAACCCCAACCATCTGTAGTGTATCCAGTGACTCCTTAAAAATAACGAGCCCGATGATCAAAAATCCGATGATCGAAACCAGACTCCATAATACCGAAGTGATCACAAGTCCTTCGCGCAATAACGTAGGCAAATAAAAGAAACCCGATCCAAAATAACCGAGCAACGCAAGCATTCCCCACACTGGCCGCTGATCAATAGACCATGTCTTTGCAAAATAATCACCCGCGATCACAGAAGTCGAAGCCAATAGTATAAGCACAAAGACAGGGAGCTTGGAAAGAAGTGCGATATAAATTTGCATAAAGTGCGCCCACTAGGACTCGAACCTAGGACCAATCGCGTATAAGGCGACCGCTCTACCAACTGAGCTATAGGCGCGTTTCTTATTTATACGTCATCGAAAAATAATCTTCAAGTACCTGAATTTTGTATTCCCTCGCGAGCTGTAAAAAATCGATCAGAATGAACGCAGAAAATTCCCCAGAATCCGAGGTGCGGGGTCCCATCAGTAAATGGGCGCACCCTCGGAATTCGTAAGGAATTTTTAAGATCATTCCGATTTTTTATTTCGCTCGCAAGCTTTTTGGTACTTTTTCTGGAAAAAGTATAGAAAACTGGATTCCGGATCAATTCCGGAATGACAAAGGAGCGCATAGGCGCTCCTTTGTTTGTGATATCTCTTAAGCCTTCTTAATCTTCAACTCCTTTAACATCGCATCAAACTCCTCCTTCTCAATTGTTTCCTTCTCAATGAGTCGCTTGGCTATTTTTTCGAGTGATGCCTTTTGTGAGCTTAATACCTTCTTTGCGGTTTGATATGACTGATCGATATAATATTTCACCTCCGCATCAATATCGGCCGCCGTCTTTTCGGAATAATTTTTTTCATGCCCGATCTCCTTACCCAAGAACACGAGTTCCTGCGCCTTGCCAAAAGTCTGCGGACCAAGCTTTTCGCTCATGCCATATTTGGTGACTAATTTCCTCGCCATCTCTGAAGCGCGCGAAAGATCATTTGAAGCGCCGGTTGAACTATCACCGAACATCAACCGCTCGGCAACATACCCACCAAACAACGTAGCCATCTCCGCAAGGAATTGCTTGCGCGTCTTAAGAAATGTTTCCTCCATCGGCAACTTCAATGTATACCCCCCTGCATGTCCTCGAGCAATGACCGAGATCTTATGCACTGGATCGGCATCCTTCAGCGAGGAGCCGACAAGCGCATGTCCCGCTTCGTGGTATGCCGTTATTTCCCGCTCTTTCTGCGAAAAGACTTTGCTTTTTCGCTCAGGTCCAAGCAGTACCTTCTCGATTGCTTCATACAGATCAACTTGAGGAATTTGCTTCTCGCTCTTGCGTGCCGCAAGGATGGCCGCTTCGTTCATGATGTTTTCGAGATCAGCCCCAGAAAATCCCGGGGTTCGGACTGCGATCTGTTTCAGGTTGACATCTTTTGCCAGTGGTTTTCCTCGTCCATGGATCTGTAAGATCGCTTCGCGATCTTCCATGTTCGGTAAATCAACCATTACGCGCCGATCGAAGCGTCCTGCGCGTAAAAGAGCGGCATCAAGGACGTCAGGGCGATTGGTCGCCGCAAGGACAATGACATTCGTATCCTTATCGAATCCATCCATCTCGACCAAGATCTGGTTTAATGTCTGCTCTCGCTCATCATGTCCACCTCCGACACCCGCTCCCCGTTCGCGCCCGATGGCATCGATTTCGTCGATGAACAAAATGGAAGGAGCTGCGCGCTTTGCCGTCTCGAACGCATCGCGCGTTCGAGAAGCCCCGACACCAACAAACATTTCTACAAACTCGGATGCTGAAATATGGAAGAATGGCACACCCGCCTGTCCGGCGACTGCGCGCGCAAGCAACGTCTTCCCGCAGCCCGGAGCGCCCAAAAGCAGTACGCCCCGCGGGATCTTCGCACCCATCTCGAGATACTTCTTCGGATTCTTCAAAAAGTCTACAACCTCCATGAGTTCCTGCTTCGCTTCCTTTAGTCCCGCAACATCATCAAACGAAACGGTTCCCTTAAATGGCGTAAACATTTTCAATTTCGCCTTGCCAAACATGAATGCCTGATTTGCTCCGCCTTTTGCCTGGCGAAACATAAAGAAGAAGATGGCTCCAATAATGAGGATCGGTAGTAAGATCGGCAACAGCATAGCAGCCCAAAATTTAAACCCGGATTCCTCAGTAATTGTGAAGCTTACCTGCTGCATCGCCTCGGAAGAAACGCCGTAGTTGGTCAACGTTTCAGTCAGTCCAGCTTCGGCCTCCTTTTTGGAAATACCAATATCCCCATTCTTCAGCTCAAGATTGAGCGCATCGCCATTCACGGCGATCTTCGCGACTTCTCCCGCGTTGATTTTGATTGCAACTTGATCGAGTGTCAGCTGGATAGGTTCCTTGGTCTCTTTATACGCAAGCGAAAACAGGATCGCGATCACAAAAAAGATCCCGACCGCCCACAAAATGTTCTTGGTCAAAAATTTCATCATAGTTGTTTTATTATAAACCGAGCGAACGTATTAATAAAGAAGGAATATTGACACCTCTCCAGTATAGTCGTATAAAAATACCAGTAGTTTAACTACGCGGAACACCGGAGGAGCTATGGAAGAAGAAAGTAACAACGGACCAGTTACAGAAGAAGATCTCATCAACTGCTTGAAATGCAGTCAAATCATCATCTCACCCACAACCGCACGAAAGTGTCCGAACGATGCACATCACCTCTGCGCAACCTGCGCCCTTTCCGAGCACGGCCAGTGCCCCCAGTGCAAAGCACAGCTCGAACCCGCAGAATAGTTCACCCCAGCCGGCGCATGCGCCGGCTTTTTGTATGGAAATAGTAGGAGTTGACAACAATAACAAAAGAGTATATAAAATATACAGTTCTATCTACTCTGTTCAAGGAGGCGCCATGTCTGTCGCACAAGATAAAAAGGCAGTTCATCTGATCTGCGCAAAATGCGGAGACGCGATTACAGCAGGAGGAGCCGAATGTCGTGAGACAAGCAAAGAAGAGCTGTTCATACAGAGCAAATACCCGCACTACGAAAGCGACAAGCGGCGCGACGAAGCAGTGCTGTTACTCCAAGAGGGCGGTATTGAGGCATGGCCACTCGGATGCGAAGCCCCGGGGACACCCAAGCCGCACTTCTTCGTGCTGTGGGAGATCCGCGAGGCCTGGAAGGCGAGGATTCGAAGTGGACTCGTCCCAGGGGTAATATGGCACTCCGCTGAATGTCTTTCACAGAAGCGTTTTTGCCTCTGCGACGCATGTGCGGTGACAACTATGCACAGGTGCCCACTGTGTGCCGCACAACTCACCCCGATCACGCAGTGATCCCAAGACCGGCTCCCGCCGGTCTTTTTTTATTGACACAAAACGGATTCGGATATATAGAGTACATAGCACGACTCATTTTCTGAAAAGAGGAGCACATATGAGCATTCGAACCAAGGCGGTATTCTCAACGGGCCTACGAGCAAAGACGGCTATCTGGCCGGGAGACCTGGTGCGCTATGACGTGGGTGGCGTCTATATCTGGCGCCGAGGAGACACCACGCTAGAAAAACCGAACGGGGATAAATACCTCGTTAAAAATCCCGGCATACTGAGTGTCTCCCAGATGGGCGACATAGCCCAGGATACCGCGCATCTCCTCGCGCTTATATGCGAATTGCCCGTATTCACGGTGTTAGGCCCAGAGGATCGGACCGCATACCAGATCGGAGAACAGAAATAACGGCAAAGCCGGCGTATGCGCCGGCCTTTTTATTTCTCACATCTCTTACCTCTATTCACTTACCTCACTTTTTCAGCCACATCTGTATGCTATTCGCAGCAATAGCCCCCTCAGAAGCTGCCGTGATGATCTGCTTGAATTTATTCGAACCAGTAGTGATATCCCCAGCAGCCCACACACCCGCATACGAGGTTTTGCATTCCTTGTCGATTTCCACATAGCCATCAGCATCGATCGCGAGCTGTAGACCCTCAGTAAACCCGACCTGCGGGTCGGCTCCGATTTCCACAAACACTCCAGCAACCGCAAGCGTGGCGCTGCCCGCATGTTCTCTATCAAGTGCAACCTCCGTTACAGCAGCCTCCCCATTGATGGAGGTGATGTTCGTGTCGTAAACAACTTCTATATTGGAAGCCTCTTCAATGCGTTTCTTCCAGAACTCCTCGCAACGCAAAGCAGAGCCTCGATAGATCACATAAACCTTGCGCGCAATATCGGCAAGATACAGGGCTGAGATAGCTGCACTATCATTTCCCCCAATAACCGCAACATCCTTATCTTTAAAAAAGAACCCGTCGCACGTCGCACAGAACGAAACGCCTTGCCCTGAAAATTCCGCTTCACCGGGAATGTGCAAATGACGATGTTCGGTTCCGGTGGCGACCAGTACCGTCTTCGCGTGTACTATATTGCCATTGTCCAGCTCGAGCGCAAACACAAGACCTTCCTTTTCAATACCCTTTACTTTAGCAACCACAAAAGGCACTCCATAACTTTTTGCATGTGCAACAGCCTTTTGCGCAAAATCAAACCCTGTTATTTTTTCATCCCCAAGCCAATTGCCGATCTCATGTGACTTGGTTGCCGTCCCTCCGAACAAATCCCCGATCACAATACTCGTAAGCGCATACCGCGAAAGGTACACCGCCGCAGACAACCCCGCAGGACCTGCTCCGATGATCGCGGTATCGAACAATTGTATCTCTTGTTTCGTCGTTTCCATAGATAGATTGTATACTATTCTCTTTTTCCTGTCCCAATTAGACGAGCTTGGTTAACGCTTCCCTCAACTCCTCCTCGATAACCTCCTTCGGACGGTAGCCTACAAAGCTTGCCACAACCTGCCCATTTTTAAACAACTGCATATTAGGAATACTTTGGATGTGATATTCCGCGGCGATCTCGTGCGAGGTCGGCTCATCCACATTCAACTTTGCGACTTTCACCTGATCGCCCATATCATGCGCGATAGCATCGAGGATAGGACCCATCATAATGCACGGACCGCACCACGGCGCCCAAAAATCAACAAGTACCGGCAGTGTCGATTCCAACACCTCCTCCTTAAAATTTTCAAATGTTACTTCGATTGGTTTTTTCATACAAAAAAATGATTAATTAAATTTGAACAACGCTTTGATATATGCTTCGCCTAGATGCTTGCAACGGTCATCATCTTTGAGTAGCTCAACCCCCAGCGAAGAGATTGATTGGCGGATAGCAGATATTTGAGTGATCACGTCAACGCAAGCGCGTTCTTCCTCGATCATCGAACGGATTCCGCGCAATTGTCCTTCGATGCGGGCAATACGATCAACGACATCCTTCTTTTTGGAGAGTTGTTCTTTATTTCCCATATTGGTATAGTACATACCCCCAGGGGGTATGTCAAGACATGGGTATTTATTGACTAAGAGTCATTATATCTATACAATAGTTTCACATTGCATTCTACATTCTTAGCCATCTGCATTTTTGTTGTCGGTTATAGATTGTAGGTTGTTAGTTGTATTCCGCATTCCTAATCCCTTTGCATTCCTGTTATCGGTCATAGGTTTTCGGTTATCAGTTATTTTGCACTCGTAGCTCAATTGGTTAGAGCACCCGCCTGTCACGCGGGAGGTTACCGGTTCGAGCCCGGCCGAGTGCGCATTGAATGTTACTAGCAAAAAAGACGAGTAAAAAGCTCGTCTTTTTTGCTTCCCCTCTTTAATCTGCGAGCATGTAAAAATAGGGATCAGCTGGACGAAGAAAATCTCCTCAGAAACTAAGGGTCTAGGACCCGTCAGCCAGACGGGCGAGCCTTAGTTTTGCAAGAGATTTTAGAGTCCGGCCCCTATTTTTATTCCGCGAGCGACTTTTTTGGTACTTTTTTCTAGAAAAAAGTACAGGGGAAACTTGAGGGACCCTCTTCATTTCCTATATACTATTTGCATGGAGCTACGAACCAATGAGGGTCATCGCATCACCTCGACCGCCATCATTCACAAGAACGGTAAGTTTTTAATTACCAAGCGGAGCCCACACAAAAAGGCATTCCCAAACAAATGGACTGTTCCGGGTGGCGGATTGGAAACCGAGGATTACACCAGCACCCCGAAGACGACTGCCGACCACTGGTATTATGCGATTGAAAATTCCCTCCGTCGAGAAATTCTTGAAGAAGTAAATCTAGAGGTAGGCAAAGTGGACTACCTGCTCGATATGGCATTTATCCGACCCGATGGATGGCCTGTTATCGTATTAAGTTACTACTGCCCTTATAAATCAGGGTTGGTAAAGCTCGACGAAGACGCCGTAGATCATGCATGGGTCACCTACGAAGAGGCACGAAATTACGATCTCATTGATGGGATTCTCGCCGAAATAGAAATGGTGGACAAAATTCTCAAAGGAGAAGACCCGAGGACCGTATCGTTTAATCATATTGCATGACAAAAAAGCCGTGCGCCTAAGGCGCACGGCTTTGTCTTAGGTCTCGATAAGAAATCGCTCCCTATCTCGGACACTGACCTTATGCACGCTTGCATTGAATGCATCGTCCATCGTGCATTCAAGTCGTTCGCATAGCGATTCAAGTGCTCGAATCGCATTCCCGAGCTTTATCTCAACGGTCAGAATGGAAAGAAGTTGAGACGTGTTATTCGCTCCATACCGAACATCCACCTCTTCGATAAGCTGTCCGGCGCAGGCGTGCAATCTGGCATGCAATGAAAGGGGTGAGTGATTACGGGACGCATGCGTCTGTAGTGTGCCAATCCAATAAGCGCGATCGAGATTATACCCGTTCGCGTTGGCAAAGCAAACCAGTGTATAGAGGACGTCTCCGATTTCTTCAACGACATCACCTTCCGGCTCATTCCACCGCTTCCGCTTGTCCCCGTGCAGATGATTGATCTCACGGGCAACTTCGCCTATCTCCTCGGATAGACGAGCCATGATCGAAAGCGGCGTCCAGTAACCCCACTGGAGAGACTGAAACAGTTCCTCAATCTTGCGTTGATATGATTGGTATCTCATATATCCCCCACCAATACCCTACGATAAAATTTCTACCCCCAGAATACACCCCCGGCAGAAAAATACAAGACAAAAGAAAAAGGACCGCACACCTAAGATGTCCAGTCCCCTTCATTCCCAAATTAGTTGATTATACGAGGTAAATCTCTTTACAGAACCTCCAGTTGCGCGCTCTGCATACCAAAGAGATATGCCTGGCGGCCATCTTCCATGAAGATGTCGACATGAGTTGTGCCATTGTACCGACTGTTCATTCGGTCTTCAACGACAAACACCTTATCTCCGAACAGTTTCGGGATGCGAAACTTCGTTCCCATTGGGAGGAAGTTGGCGGCCGCGATACCATCCCGTACATACGACCCGGAGGCCGTGATGAACGGAGTGTCGTCCGTCTGGTCGACGCTACTAGTGTAGGCACTAACCTTGGCGCTGTAGAATCGCTTCTCAGCCTGGGTTGGTGCTACGATCGATTCTCGCTGGGGCATTGCTGCCTGCGCGACAATTGTTCCTTCAAGCGCCTGGATCTCCTGGAAAGCCGTCATAGCTTCAGCAGGGTTAGCCGCTTGGGTAGCGAACGAAAGGTCCTTCATTGCAAAGAGTGCATTGATGCCCAGAAGGGCAAAGACGATTAAAAATCGTTTACTACTGCTCATATTGCAATACAAAATCCCCTTATCGAGGATCTTGATATAAGGCTAACAGGGGTTCCAAGTAGTGTCAAGCAAGGGCTTTCAGAAAAATAAATACTTGTCAAGTGAAGAAAAAAGGCGCCCGAAAGGCGCCATAGCATTAATTTACCCTCACTTGGAAATTCTGGTACACGCACATCCCCCGCTCCCGGATGATATTCTGGGTCTTTCGGCTCCCATAATCGAGTATTCGCAGCTTCCCATCCGAGATGCAGAAATTATTAATCGAGGTAAAATGATGTGCATCCGAATACAGCACTCGCTCCTCAATAAACTTCTGAAGTTGTCCCCTAAATTCCCACTGATCCATCACAAGTGGCTCTCCGCGTAATTGGATGTTTACAAGCCCGAAGAACGAGAAGTATGTGGGCTGTGCGAACGAATGTCGCTCAACAAGACAAAACCAGTACTCACGCCAATTATCCATAACTCCTTTGAACACGAGCCTCCTAAACCCCAGAAACCCCTCGCTCTCCATTGGGTAAGAGAACCAGCGGGAAAACGGGACGAAGGCGGTTCCTCGAACAAACCCCAGGACACTACGATACAGCGCGATAAGACGAATAATCGGAAATTTAAAAACGAGTCCAAGAGATATGATTTCAACAACAACCCGATTGGTGCCAACATAAATAACACACCGTTCGGCAAGCCACTGCGGGATCGTTCGCATGAGACCTCCTTACTTAGAATATAAGTTTCTATCCCCATTCTATGTGCACCCCACTACTAAGGTCAATGAACACAAAAATCGCCAGACTGGCGATTTTTGTGTTCAGGAGGTGGGCCTGTCCAGATTCGAACTGGAGACCTCTACAATGTCAATGTAGCGCTCTAACCAACTGAGCAGGACAGCGTTCTACCACTGAACTACACGCCCAAGTAACAAAAAATATACACTGCTTTCATCAATAAATCAACCCTGTAGTAATTTTTAGCACTCCGTTAAAAGCAATTTTTATACATGTAATATGCCGAAATCTACTACAGGACAATCATTATTCATTCTTCAATGACAATACCAAGGTCCTTAGCCTTCTGCAGATCAAACATAACCACGCCTCCTTGTAGCCCATCGCCTCCACCTGCGGTGCCTTGTAAGGCCTTGCGTACGAACATAAGCGCATTAAAAACTCCTCCAACGAGGATAAACAAGAGAACTATCGCGATAGTGGGAAGTACTATTTTCTTTTTTGATAGCATTATCTTCATAAAAATATTAAAAAGAGATCACATATCCGCTCATAACCGCTCTGAGAGCATTTTCGCCCCGGATAATATCGAGGCTGGCAAATTTGACGAAGTAATTACTCCGCTCGACAAGTGTGAAAAACTGAGCCAAGTCATTTAGTGTGTGTGATCCTTCCAAGGAAAGCTCAAAACTTGTCTTTCGCAGATCTCCGGACTGTGGGCCCGTCTCCTCCTTGAATCGAGGTGAGCCATTAAATCCGGCCTGCTCCGCAAGGAAATTTATATCAGTAGAAAACGCAAGAAGTTGCTCTTTTGAAGTAAGTTTGCGATCAATCTGAGGAAGGTACTGTTGCGCCTTTTCGGCATCGCCTTGCAGTAAGGCCAGAGCGCTTAACGCCTGCTCTTTTGATTGTATTTCCGTACGCGCACTTTGGATCGAAAGGAATTTTGTATCGATGCGGGTCATTGTATACCAAATACCGCCGCACAAAACACCGATAATAGTACATGCAACGACAAGCGTACGAATAAAATTTCTCTTAGGTTCCATATAGATAAGTATACCGTAAATAATATTCAATTTAAAATTTAAAATTTAAAAGCGCCTTAAACACTTTTTGGTTTTTACATTTAGAATTTTAAATTTTAAATTATGCAGTATATACTTACTTGATATGGAGAAAAATTTTTCCTCAATTCGATTGGGTGATGAGTACTATCCACTACTCCTTAAGGAAATAGCGAAGCCGCCAAAAGAATTGCATTATATAGGAACACTTCCTCCGGCAGACATGATGGCAGTGGCAATAGTAGGAACACGCAAGGCAACGACGCAAGGCAAATTGTTTGCAAAAAAGATCGCGCATGATCTTGCGAAACAAGGGATCATCATTGTGAGCGGGCTCGCACTTGGAATCGACACCGTAGCTCACGAAGGAGCTATAGAGGCAAATGGAGTAACGATGGCAGTGCTTTCCGACGGTATAGAGACAGTGTATCCCTCTCGAAACGCGGCACTCGCAGATAAGGTTCTCTCACTGGGCGGAATCCTGCTTTCGGAATACCGAGCATCATCTCCCTATTACCCAGGTCAATTTATCCAACGAAATAGAATTATCAGCGGCCTATGCGTAGCAACCATTGTTGTAGAAGCCCCCGAACGATCGGGCACGTTAGCAACCGCACGCTTTGCCCTCGAGCAGGGACGCGAAGTATTTGTGATCCCGGGCCCGGTCGATCACCCGAACTATACTGGCTCACACCAACTAATACGGGATGGCGCACGTCTCGTAACCTCGGCAAAGGACGTATATGAAGACCTTGGAGTACGGATACCTGGGGAAGTATCTACGGGACAAATGGCTCTAGGGGAGACACGCGATCCGAATGAAACTATGGTAGTCGAAGCCCTCACAAAGGCCGGCAAATCCCTATCGGTTGACAAAATCGCCGAACTCACTACTATGGATGCACGCGCGATCAACACAACAATCGCATCGTTAGTAATGGAAGGGATAGTAAAAGAAACAGAACACGGATACACTATATAGAATTATGAAACTCGTTATCGTTGAGTCTCCAACAAAAGCAAAGACTATCTCAAAATTTTTAGGAAAGGGGTATCAGATCGAATCTTCCTTTGGCCACATTCGCGACCTTCCGAAGAGCAAGCTTGCAATCGATATCGAGCATGACTTTGAACCGAGCTACATCATCCCGGTAAAGGCAAAAAAACGAGTTACGCAGCTAAAAAAGGACGCCGCAAAGGCAGACATCGTCATCCTCGCATCCGACGAAGACCGCGAAGGAGAGGCAATCGCGCATCACTTGACCGAAGCGCTTAAACTGACGGATCGCCCGGCAAGCCAAGTGCAAAGAATCACGTTTCATGAAATCACCAAGACTGCGATCGAAGAAGCGCTCAAGCATCCGCGCACGATCAACGAAGACCTCGTATATGCACAGCAGGCACGACGCGTACTCGACCGCTTGGTTGGATATAAGCTCTCCCCCTTCCTTTGGGAAAAGGTTATGAAGCGCCTCTCTGCGGGCCGCGTGCAATCGGTAGCGCTCCGTCTTATTTGTGATCGCGAGGACGAGATTAAAAAATTTATTGCGGAAGAATATTGGACCATTTCTGCACTATTCAAAAAAGAACGTAGCGAAACGGCAATCGAAACTAATCTTGTCTCTATCGACAAAAAAACGCTAGCGAAATTTGACATCCCAGACAAGGAACTGGCCAACGCTCTCAAGAAGCAGTTAAACGAATCAATCTTCTCGGTCGCAAAGATCGAAGAAAAAGAATCACACAAGAATCCACTGGCACCGTTTACAACCAGCACGCTGCAACAGGAAGGCAGCAAGAAGCTGCGCTATTCCGCAAAGCAGACCATGGCGATCGCGCAAGGTCTGTATGAAAAGGGATTGATCACCTATATGCGTACCGACTCGGTAAACCTTTCAAAGGAATCCTTGGATGGCGCAAAAAGTTGGATCATTGAACACCTTGGAGTGCAATATGCGACAGATGCACCACGCACCTTTAAGACAAAATCAAAGCTTGCCCAGGAAGCGCACGAGGCCATTCGCCCGACAAACCCATCGCTCACCCCTGAACTCTTCCAAGTAGACGACGATCCGAAGGCAAAGAAATTGTACGAGTTGATTTGGCGGCGCTTTATCGCATCGCAGTTACCACAAGCGGTCTTCAAGACAACATCATTCGATATCGAAGGCACTAACGAAAAGGCACATAAAACATTTGGCCTCCGCACAAGCGTGACCATGACGACATTTGATGGCTTTCAAAAGATCATGCCATCTGGAGCGGAAGAAAAGGTAATGCCAAGGCTGATCGAAGGAGAAACGTTAGAAGCGGAAAAAATCATCCCGGTTCAACACTTCACCGAACCACCAGCACGCTACGACGAAGCAAGTCTCATTAAAATACTTGAAGAATACGGCATCGGCCGCCCTTCAACGTACGCGCCGACTATCTCAACCATCCAGGCGCGCAACTACGTCGAGAAGACCGACCAACGACGCTTCAAGCCGACCGAAATCGGCGAAGCGGTAAACGAGATGCTAGTCGCCCATTTTCCACAAATCGTAGATGTGCAGTTTACCGCAAAGATGGAAGATGAGTTCGACGAGGTCGCCGAAGGTCACAAAAAATGGTCGGATGTGATCAGAACCTTCTACGTCCCCTTCGAAAAAAACCTCGAACAAAAAATGAAGGAGGTTCCCAAGATCGAACGCGCGTTAGAAGTCTCGGATGAGCTCTGCGAAAAATGTGGCAAACAAATGCTCATCAAATACAGCCGCTTTGGAAAATTTCTCGCCTGTTCGGGATTCCCCGAATGCAGGAACACAAAAAAGATCCTAACCGAGGAAGAAAGGCTGCTCGGCAAATGCCCCACATGCAAAGAAGGGGACATCATCAAGCGAAAATCAAAACGCGGTCGCGCATTCTACGGATGCTCACGCTACCCAGATTGTGATTACGCCTCCTGGAAGAAGCCAGGCGAAAAAGAAGAGGGTGACGACACTATTGAGTAATAAAAAGGCGACCCGATGGGGTCGCTTTTGTTTCTGCTCCAGACTGGAGCCTATTGGATCATCAGCAAAGATCATAGCAGTCGCAGTCGATCATGGAGCTCCAAGGTTTCTTGGGGCACAGCTTCTCGTGATACTCGAACATTGCTTGGGTGGTGACGAACCAGTCGCCACAATGCGGGCATTTGCGCTGCTTGCGCTCGGTCGCCCCAGGACGCTGCGAACATTCGGCATGTTCGTGTCGCTGCATGGCGGCGGTGAAGCATATCGCTCGGAAAATCTTGCACCACGAACAGGTGCGGCCAAGTACGCTAAGCCGAACATCTTTAAGACTCCTCATCGCCTTCCTCCTTCTCGGGCAGATGGCCGACCAGATGTTCTTCGGTAGTCTGTATTGAGCGATCGATATGCTCGGCAAAGGCACGCAACTGGGCCGAAATGACCCCGCCTGACTGCTTGATGGAATCGATCTTTGTTGCAAGATCAGCTCCTAATATGACGCCGGCAGCAGCCATCGTGTGTGCGCGAATAGTTTCACCATAGAAGCGATCTATCCGTTTGTCGAGAAGTTTTAACTCCTCCATCGCGACACGCTCTTCTGCCATCGTGTCCTGTTGAAAAACGCTTCCTTTGGCGGTTACCATGGGGCTTTTTTGGCCACGATAGTGCCCAACCCCCTTGCAACTATCCGGACATCCTGGCATACGATACCTCCCTATATTATTGTGAAATGGACTGCTAATATAGTAGTACCACTGAAGGGTATATTTGTCAAAAAAACAGCCCGAAGGCTGCTTGGTTTAGGCTGCGCATCCGGGAGGGCCCGGTCATTAGAGGGGACCTTGTCGCCCTCCATCCCTATGTTTCCTCCTGCCGCGGACAGGAAAAACGGAAACGGTCTAGGCGCCCCCGGATGCACATTTGTTGTGTTTCCAAAAAGATCTGGTGTACCCCGACAGGGCTTGAACCTGCACGAGACTGCTCTCACTCGATGGTAATCGAGCGCGTCTACCAATTCCGCCACGGGGACAGAAAATCTTTTTGGTCGGAGTGAGTGGGTTCGAACCACCGACCTTCGCTGGGATCATCCATACGATGCGCTACCGGGCTGCGCTACACTCCGACACAATCGTTAAATCTAAAAAGTTTTGTTCCGAAACTGGCGCGCGAGGCAGGACTCGAACCCGCGACCTCAATCCGTGAAGGATTGCGCTCTACTCGACTGAGCTACTCGCACGCAAATTTGGTGAAGGTGTGAGGAATTGCACCTCCAGCGAACCCAATAAAGGCCCGTCCAATAATTTGCACCCTCAAACTTTGAGTTTATACAAAGAGCTACTACCCGCAACATGAAGGGGATGTGCTTTTAAGCTACAATCCCGAAGGTTATGGTCCTACTGGGCACACCCATCTCCTCCATGTCTTGGAAAGTAATACCATACTCCATTACGGATCCTTTGTCAACGGAATATTCTAGAATAGTTTCGTTCTATGCGAGCCCGTAAAAATGGTGGCCAAGATGGGTGTAGGGAATTTCCCCAGAAACCGAAGGTCGGGGTCCCGTCAGCAAGACGGGCAATCCTTCGGTTTTGTGAGAAATTTTCAAATCCATCCGCCATTTTTACTTCGGCTCGCGATTTGAGCCTTGGCGTTGTGACTGGGGTCGTTGCTAGCGAGTACCCGAGCGTGCAACGCGACGGAATGCAGGGCGCGCATCATTCTTTCGCGCGCGCTGCCTAGTGATCCTGCAACGTGCCGGCATGTCGGCGTAGTATATGTTTTTACACAAAGCCGACGGCCGTACTTTATTAAAAAAGTACGAAAAGATGAGCCCCGCATCCGCAGGAATGACACGCGCCTCGCGAATACATATGCTACAATATTCATATGAAAAAGGATGAGGCATCCAATCGCATAATTCAACTCCGCAAGACAATCAACCACCATCGGTATCTGTATCATGTCCTAGACGAACAGGAAATTTCGGATGCGGCACTCGATTCACTTAAAAAGGAGCTGTTCGACCTCGAACAGCAATATCCGGAATTTATAACACCTGACTCCCCGACCCAGCGCGTAGGGGGTACACCGCTCAAGGCATTCAAAAAAGTGGCTCACGAGGCACAGATGCTTTCGTTCAATGACGCATTCTCCCAAGAAGATATGCGCGACTGGATGAAGCGTAATGAAAATTATCTCTCTCAACCTCCCTCCCCTCAAATCTCCAACTCCTTACTTCCAACCTCTAATCTCTTCTATGGTGAGCTTAAAATCGACGGATTTGCCATTGAGCTTTTATATGAAGATGGCACCCTAAAACAAGCATCGACGCGAGGGGATGGAATCATCGGAGAAGACGTTACACAGAACATTAGAACTGTTGAGGCGATCCCTTTGGAGCTCATATCGGCTAACAAGGCGCGCGCCAATGCAAAAAAACTCGGACTTGCAATAGATAAGTTCGATTTCACCGCAAAGCATCTTGTCGTGCGGGGAGAGGTGTTTCTCACAAAAAAAGAATTTTATCGGATAAATAAGGAGCAAGAAGAAAAAGGACAAAAGCTGTTTGCAAACCCGCGCAATATTGCCGCAGGATCGGTGAGACAACTCGATCCCAAGGTAACGGCGTCCCGCAAGCTTGATTCGTATCAGTATGCATTCGTGACAAACATAGGACAAACAACGCACGAAGAGGAACACCTGCTCCTAAAGGCGTTTGGATTCAAAACGAATCCGCACAACAAATCACTCACATCACTGGAAGATGTTTTCGCCTTTCGCGACTGGTGGGATCATCACCGCGAAAAGATCGACTACGAGATAGATGGCATTGTCGTTATGATCAATGACAATGCAACGTGGGGCGCACTCGGCATTGTCGGCAAGGCACCACGAGGCGGCATCGCATACAAATTCTCTCCCCAAGAAGCAACGACGGTCATTGAGGATATTAAGGTGCAGGTGGGGCGCACTGGCACACTGACTCCCGTTGCGGTCATGCGCCCAGTCACCGTAGGAGGAGTGACAATATCACACGCAACCTTACACAATGCCGACCAGATTGAACGCCTAGGGCTCAAGATCGGAGATACGGTTGTTATCAGCCGAGCAGGCGACGTCATCCCTCAAATAACGGAAGTACTAAAGGATATGCGCACAGGAAAAGAGCGTGTATTCACAATGCCACAGAGCTGTCCAGCAGACGGCTCCCCTGTTGTACGCGACGGAGTCGCATATCGATGCTCGAACAAAAAATGCGGCGCGCGCAACAGCGAAAACATTCGCCACTTTGTATCTCGATCAGCTTTCGACATTCGAGGGCTCGGCCCGAAGATTATTGATCGCTTCATGGATGAAGGCTTGATATCTGATGCAGCCGATATCTTTACATTGACCGAGGGTGACATTAAAACCCTCGAACGCTTCGGGGACAAGTCGGCAGAAAATATCATTCGCGAAATCGCAGAACATAAAAAAATAACACTTCCTCGCTTTCTCTATAGCCTTGGAATCATTCATGTCGGAGAAGAAACCAGTCGCGCACTTGCAAGCGCACTCCCAATTTCAAATTTTGAATTTCAAATTTTAAATTTAATTAGTGCGATACAAAACATGTCATTAGTTGCATTGCGAGAAATCCCCGATATAGGCGCGGTAGTAGCAACAAGTATCCATGAATGGTTTTTCGATCATCACAACCTCGACCTCCTGCATCGGCTCGAAACACTGGGGGTCACACTTGAGACTGTCCGCACGCCAGCCGGAACAAAGTTTCGGGGGAAAATCTTCGTATTGACTGGGTCAATGGAATCCATGTCGCGCAATGAGGCGAAAGAAAAAATTAGAGCGCTTGGAGGAGAGCTGTCTGAATCAGTAAGTAAAAAAACCAGCTATGTCGTAGCGGGAGAGACCCCCGGGAGTAAACTCCAAAAGGCTCAGCAACTCGGAGTCCCCATCTTAACCGAAAAGGAGTTTCTTGCATTAGTATAACAAAAGAACACCCAGGCTTACGCCTGGGTGTTTTATTATTCTCGTAAAGATTATTTAATGAGCAGGAAGGAAACTTCACACTGCGGAACAACGTGATAGGGAATAATCCCGTACCGGGCAAACTCTCCCCCTAGGTAGTGACTTGCATCCGCCCACGTTTCTTCAAAAACGTAGACTCCAACACCCCCACGCCCATAAAGCTCGATAATACGAGGGCGACTTTGCTGCAGAAACGTGGCGATGCACGCGGCCATCACCGAATGAGGTTGCGGTGACTCCTTCTCTCTGACCTTCAGAAATGCGTCATAAAACCGCTGAGTATCGTTGATCACAGCCTCACACAGCAGTGTGTACGAAATGATCTTCCCGTCGACCGGAAAATGCATAGTAATGGACGCCAGCAATTGGGGCCTGACCGGAATTAATCTCGATCCGCCTACGCTCTTCTTGTCGTAGAAAAACGGGGTTTTGTGATAACAACAGACCGTATCTCCACTGACCTCAAAAACGTCCCCGGGGCAATACGTACTCCGAGAAAGTGCCTTTGCGTGAAAAAGCGCGTGCGCCATAGCCACGACAATCACAACCGGACCGCCAATCATAAGCAGGTCGCTTTTAATCACCACCCCCAGTATTTCCAAGCCGAGCGCCAAGGGAATGCCGATAAAAGAGGTATAGAGCCTCTTCCGCTTCATGCTCAAAAACTCATCCGCATAAATCTCGATCATGTAATAACCTCCGCTAAAGAATTAAGCTGCTGGATATATATAACAATATTTACATAAATTTGTCAATTATTATTTAGCGGGCGATTAATTAGTACAAAAAGCGCGTCTCTCGACGCGCATAGTTAACTTACAGAAAAATTCCCCGCTTGCGCAGCTGGGTATTAAATACCTCCCAGACTATCCTGTGGCGACTAACCCTGTCTTTTGCCCAAAGTTGGCGATACAAGGAGTACAGGAGAGGATCTCTTTTTTGGGGGCGATATTCAGACTCATCTGTAAAGACCGTAATAAGGACGCCCCGATGACACAACTGTGCTTGGAGCTCCTTCCACTCTTCTTCGTCATGATTTTCCTGCACCATATTCAGCTCCCGGAGATGTTGAAATAGTACATTTATCTCCCCGTCGGAAAATCGCCCTTCGTAATAATCACCGAGGGCGATCAACTCTTTTACAGACCGCGCAATAGGAGTATTATTAGCCTTCTCCTGTGTCATACCCGCCATAATTCCCGACGGTCTTGGAAATCCTTTTTGCATGGTTATCCCCCCGTTAATTGTGAAATGCGCGAAGCCCCGCCTTATATACTATATGGTTCATACCATAAAATATATTTTTATGTCAACCAACTACCAATTCCCTCTTTCATTTTTGGCGGATTGATGATGTAATAAAGAAATCATCTTATTTGTTATCATGAATAAGACCCATAGTATGCACGATTTTAAAAAAGCCACGTTTGAAAATCTAATCAAGACGATCGAATATCGTCGCAAGCTTCCCGATATCGAAATAGAACTTTTGCAAAAGGCTTTTTTGACCGCACAAAAAGCACACGAGCCCCAAAAACGCAGCTCGGGGGAACCATACTTTAATCACGTATTTCAGACTGCAATCAAGCTTGCAGAATGGGGACTCGACACATCCACCATCTCGGCAGGATTACTGCACGACACGGTGGAAGATACATCATACAAACTGGAAGCGCTCAAGAAAGACTTCGGCGACGAGATCGCCTTTTTGGTCAACGGAGTTACCAAGTTGGGACACCTTAAATACCGGACTTCTCCTCAGACAGAAAAGGAACGCATGGAGCAAGCTGCAGAAAACTTGCGTAAGATGATTCTGGCAATCAGCGAAGACCTTCGCGTGGTCTTTATTAAACTCGCAGACCGTCTCCATAATATGAAGACGCTCGGAGCTGTACCCCCCCAAAAACAAAAGCGTATCGCTTTGGAAACTCTCGAAATCTATGCTCCGCTTGCATACCGCCTCGGCATGCAAGGACTGTCAGGAGAGCTCGAAGATATTACCTTTATGTATCTGCATCCCGAAGAATATAGATGGATGACGGAGCACGTGAAGGAGCAGTACGATGAGCGAGTTCAGTATCTCGAAGCAGTTGAGATACTTCTCCGCGAAGCGCTCAAGAAGGCTGGTATCACCCCGGTGAAGATAGATTACCGGGCGAAGCGCATCTCAAGTTTATATAAGAAATTATTGCGGGCAAACATGAGCCTTGAGCAAATCTACGATCTCGTCGCCCTGCGTGTTATTGTAAACACGATCGAAGATTGTTATACCGCACTCGGGATCGTGCACCAAATATGGCCGCCACTACCGGGCCGCATTAAGGACTATATCGCATTACCAAAACCGAACGGGTATAAGAGCCTGCATACGACAGTATTTTGTGAGGACAAAAAAATAACCGAAATCCAAATCCGCACATTACAAATGCACGAAGAAGCAGAAAACGGAATTGCGGCACACTGGGCATATAGCCAAGCAAAGACCTCCAAGAATTTCATGGAGGGTAATAAAAACGTGACAGCAAACCAAGCAGACATTGCCTGGGTACAGCAACTGCGTAATTGGCAAAAGGATTTCACCGACCCGGAAGAATTTCTGCATTCGCTAAAAATTGATTTCTTCAAACATCGCGTATTCGCGATCACTCCAAAAGGAGAAGTGATCGATCTCCCTGCCGGATCGACGCCGATCGATTTCGCATACCAGATTCATAGCGAGATAGGAGATCATTGTGTCGGCGCGAAAGTAAACGACAAGATGGTTTCTTTGGATTATCAGATCCAGTCAGGAGACCTTGTTGATATATTAGTACAAAAGAACAAAAAGCCTTCCGAGTCATGGCTGCAATTCGCAAAAACAGCGAGCGCAAAGTCAAAGATTCGCACCAATCTTAAAAAAGAAACTTCGTTTATGCGCAAAGCTCGCCAGCTCGAGCTACGCATCACTGCAGCCGATCGCGTAGGACTAATCAAAGATCTATCTGCCGTCATATCTCGAGCGCGCGTCAACATTCTTAACCTTACCCATATCAGCCCCGCGCAAAAGACATCATTCCCTATTATCAAAATAATTTGTGATATTGATAATAGGGAAAAGACCGAGAAGCTTATTCTAAAATTAAAGGGGGTAACGGGGGTTAAAGAAATCCATCATCAGATGATCTGACAAAGAGAAGCGTTATGCGCTTCTCTTTGTCATTTTAAAAAGGTATGCTCTAGGTGCGTGATCAATCCAATTATGTTCGCATAGTAAGAAAAATTATGTACAATATATGAAAACACTTCGCATATAAATGAGTTACGCAAAATGTCGTTCGGCTTCACTCCATTTTTCGTAACGTGGAGCTTTGCGAGGGTTGGGCTTCCTCTCTTC